>Ga0325411_1004212_pt1 | contig 16186 bp, 9 predicted proteins | sample PopdelMetagenome_13_FD_206181 | JGI IMG/M metagenome (GOLD analysis project Ga0325411, IMG submission 206181) | Populus deltoides microbial communities from Bellville, Georgia, United States - Xylem-PdIQD-R4 | ecosystem: Host-associated > Plants > Phyllosphere > Stem > Wood/Secondary xylem...
TCATAAAATCAAACTCGTCATCTCTTTTGGTTACCATTAGCCGAAGCCAATCATCATAATCAACTTGGCCATCCAACTAGGATGTCATTAACCAAAACTAAACGTCATACTCAACCCGACCATCCCTCTAAGATGCCATTAGTCGAAGCTAATCATCAACGCCAGTCAGCTATCCATCTAAGATGTCATTAGTCGAAGCTAATCATCAACACCACTAGGCCATTTGTCGAGGATGTCATTAACCGAAGTTAATCATCTACGCGACCCGACCATCCATTCAGGGTGCCATTAGCCGAAGCTAATCATTAACACAATCAACATTTCATAGTCTTTTCAACATTCATCAATAATTAAGTCAACATTTCATCGTCATTTCATCATTCATTAAGAATTCAATCAAAATTTCATCATTGTTTTAACATTAATCAAGAATTCAATCAACATTTCATAGTCGATTTAACATTCATAAGCATCTCAATTAACATTTCATAGTCGGTTTAACATTCATCAGCATCTCAATCAACATTTCATAGTCAGTTTAACATTCACCATGATGCAATAATATATCATCCATAAGTAAGTCATTTCAGAACATTAACATTATATAAGAAAAAAGTGGAAACCACTTACTTGTTCCTCCTGTGGGTCTCTCTGCCCAGTCGCAGGTCCAATCCCGGTCGCACCACCTAAATATATCAATGATCATAATCAACATATTTGCATTCGATAATCACATAACTCATCACCATATATATTTCAAGCATACCCATATTGAAAATCAAGTATTCCACATATTACATAACCATACAATGAAATCGTTACAAGTATTTAAGTCAATCTTGTTATAAAGGTCTATCGCAGAACATCGACATCAAAAGTTGGTTTGCTAGTGGCACAGAATTTAGGCAGTGAAAACTGCTTTGCTGACGACACATAATTTAGCAGCGACCATTGGTTCGCTGTTGACACAGAATTTGACAGCGAAAACTGTTTTGCTAGTGGCACGAAAATTGGCGTAAATCGTCAGCGTATATTGGCCATAGTCGATTTAGAAACTGTTGATGAAAACTAAGCCGCTACCGACTTAAAAGTCATCAAAGCAACATAGTTTCATAGTTGACGCTGAAATCATCAAGGCATATAGTTTATGGCTGAAGCAGAAATTGTTGGTGAAAATTAAGTCGTTGCCAACTCAGAAATCATCAACGCAACACAATTTTACAGTTGTTCAAATCGTCAGCTTATATACTTTAGTGTTGACTTAAAAATTGCTAGTGAAAACTAAGTCGCTGCCAACCAAGAAACCATCAACGCAACCCAAGTCGCTGCCGATTCAGAAATCACTAGCAACAACCAAGTCATTTTTGGATTTTAATCTTTATTTTGCCTAAGCGTAAGGTTTATGTTAGGCTTCCCCTATTTGACACACCCAAACACGAATTTGGACAGGTATCAAGACCAATCACATTTACATTTATCACAAAGTTATCAAACTCAATCATTAATTTAAGGTCGAAACCTAATGTTACCATGATCTTGAATTCTATGTTTTCAAATTTCATCATATCACTCAACAACACAACCAAATATTCATTTCACATCATGCACTAGTCCCATTTCCAGTTTTTCACCTTCTTGGCAGGACATGGTAGCTTATTATTATCAAGTTTTTCACATTCATTCATCATCTTTAACATCATTTTGTTCTCAATCACAAGTCCTACTTATGCACTCAATCACTTTGATTCAAAAATACACAAGTTTATCTATCACATGCACAAAACTTAGGACATTAACATGGTATGATTTCTGTTTCTTCTCTAGCACACCTCTAGGCTTAATCCATATCATAACACTGCACATACACTCATTTCATCACATTTTCACATAAATCCCTCAATCTTATATGTAAAAATCAGACATTAATATACACATACAGTTCTGTTTGAGTTCTATCACGTTATTTAGAAGTTTTACAAGGTTATAGTTTCAATAATTACTCATTTCCTTACAACATCTGTTTATTTCTTCATTTGGTCGGCCTTCCTTTAGGTTCATACTTCAAATTCATTCATGTTTTTATTATGACATAGTTTGCATAAGTGTTCTTTCATCCTTAAGGTTTTACTTAGGTTCCTTTTTATTACAAGTTCGAGTTATGGTGAAAAAAAAACATCACTCTCTCTCACTATAGAGTTTTTCCCTTCTCCTTTGTCCAGACTATGGGGTAATACTTAACCAAGAGATGAAATCTAAACTTATCTCATGTTTTTAACAATCTTTTTATGTAGGTTTTGGTGGTCTGTCTTTCCCCTTCCCTTCTATTTTTTTTCTTTTTTTCTCCCTCTACTGTAGTAGCCGGCCTCTAACCTATTTTTTATCTCATGGTTTTGGCTGTCACTCTTCTCTATAACTCTCCCTTTTCTTTCATGGCTTCAGTTTCCTCTTTTTTTTCTCAACTCTTTGCTTACTTTTCACTCAAGAGAGCTTGCATGCAGGTTGTCTAGTTTAGTTTTTCTTGGAGATAGAGAGGTCTAGTTGCAGCAATGGTTGCAGCTATTTCTAGGGGAGAGGATGAGTCACCTTTTTTTCTCCCCCTGTATTTATATCCCCTAAAATTTTGCTGGGGTGTTTGGGGGTTGTTCCAACATATCCTTCTTCCTCTTTAAGTTATCCCAAAACCAGTTTAGTCCCTTAGATTTTGTTTAATATTGGTCGATTTATGTCCCTCAATTCTACTTAGAATTGGTTGGACAAGGACTAAATTTTATCGGGTTTTATAAAACACATGGATTCATCAGCGCATACGACCACATTTGACTCAGAAATCAGCAACGTAACCTGTGTCGCTGCCGATTCAAAAATCTGCAACGTAACTTGTGTCGCTGCTAATTCATAAGTCGGCAACGACAATGGAGTCATTTCTGGATTTATTTTTTTTAGTGTTTACATGATTTATGGTGAAGATGTCATCAGAAATACTACTGATATTTCTTATAGCTCAAATTGTAGAATCCTCAAGGAAATCTAGTTGATCTACTTGCAAAGTCTTGATGGTCAAAGTTTGGCCTTCCTTGTTCATGCTCTCAAGTTTGTTCATCAACTTTGTAATCTCGTAGTATTTTGCCTTGAGTGAAGTTGAAAGCCCCTCAACAAGTTTGCCAAGTTAGCCATTTGATCCTCCAAAGATGCAGTCTCGATCATCATCGCTGACAAAGTGCCAAAACCAGAAGCCTTACTTGGATTGACATAGAGAAGTCTTCATAGGTGAATTATTGAAGTAGTCACCTTGAGTGTCGAAGAAAAGTCTACACGCTCTATTTGACTTTTGTGGTGGAGTTACTTGTAGCTTCAGTTTTGGAGCAAGTTTCGATGCCCTTTTTACATTCGATATTGACAAAGCTCATGAATGGGCTTGGTTTATATATATAACTTTGTGATGGACTTTGTTTTCATTGGCGAGGTTGAAAAATCTTCAACAATATATTAGCGATTTAATTAAGTTGTCTTGTTGCTTTTGGAAGCGACAATGGTGATCATATTATTCCTAGTTGCCAACGAGAGGTTGTTTAAAATTCTTTCTTGAAAGGAAAAGATGAGAAGTAGAGATGTTCGTAGTGGAGTCACTAGAAATTTGTAGACATAATTTTGAGCACTTGAAATTAAATAAGCACATGTGTACAAATATATGATTTTATTAAAATATATGACTAGATACAATCTTTATTTAAAATATTCTTATAAAAGAATAAACAATTCTTTAATTCTTTCCTTGGATCTAATATATGGTAACTTGATTTATTTGTGAAATCAAGCTAAGATTTGTGCTTTGCAAGAACATGAATTTAGGCGTGTATTACGGAGTGAGATTTGATGATTTGAAGAGTACATTTGATTTGTCTTCATTTATTATCTTCTATTTTCAAGCTTAAATGACATGTAATGTGTGTTTATGTTTATAAGATTTTATGTATTGATGCTTTTTTTGGAGCTTATATAACTTGAGATATCGATGCATGTTAAAAATCCATTACATGTATGTTATGTATGGTTTGTTATATTAATAACTTATGGAAGACAAGGCTTGTCTCCAATGAGCCATATAAGAAAAGACTATTTTTTATTATTCTTATTAACAAATAGTGGCCATTATATTACTCCTTGTGAGTGGTTTTTAGTATACTATTTACTAGTATTTGGGATATATATGTTGTATGTTGGAACTATCTTTTATTGAAGTGTACGTTCATGGGTGACAGTGAGGTTTCCTTTGTTAGTTGGTATCCAGTTTATCTTATATAACTCTCATGTTGTTGTTGTGTTTATTAATGGGTATATTGATTCAAAGTTGAAAGGAAATAACCATTGAACCCACAAACAAGACAAAAACAACCCATGACAACTAAAATCATATTGAAAAGAACATGATCCAATAATTACATGAACCAAGAAACTAAAGTTATTGGATGAATAACTCGTTGATTATAAAGAATCAATAACTAGAAGTATAAGGATGAATGCCATAAAGATAAAAATTCTTTGATAATTTCTGAAGAGTTCCACAAAAAACCAAGAATATAAGTAACCTTGTACACACATAATATTATTTCTAAAGTAAACCAAGTCTGAAAAAAAAAGCCCTAAATACAAGTTAAATAACCCTATTTATCATAGATGAAAAAAAAATTCCTTAACAAGTTTGGAAAATAATAAAAGAATACCAATCCAAATAGGAAAAAGATTTATAAACACACATAATATAAATCATGCACATTAGCTTCTGAACATTATCGCAAGACCTTCTTGATGTCTGATTACTACTAAATTTTAATCCTATAAAAAAAAACCTTTATAATTTTCAAGAAACTTTTTATCACGGTCCAATGGTTGAATTGAAAGTTATGCTTATTAGCATAAAACTATGCATTGAAAAAAATAAGCCCATAAGTAACTTAAACTTGTCTAACTTTTGAAGGAATCTATAAACCATGAGAAAACCATGTCCAAATCAGCTCTCATTGCCTTTTATCTTCCCCAACTCCTTCTCTTGTATGGACTTACATTAATTAGAGCATGATCATCCCTTGTTGTAGTCTTAAAGCTTGAATTGACCTAAATATCATGAATAAACCCATTGAGTGTCTCTTTAATCTTTTTGCCCCTTAACCTTGTAATTAGTCTAATCAGCACCTTTAATGGATCCTTTAGGGATGTTTGTTGATTCTCATCATTCCCTCTCTTTTAAAAAAGATTAGACAATGAATTATCACCTACACCAAACATAGAAAGATCAGAAACATTAAAAACAACAATAATACCACTTTATATGCATTGTTGTTGATTCGTTCAAAAACTTGGAAAGCACCATCTCTTTTAAGTTGTAACTTAAATCTCATATGAACTAAAAATACTTCCTTCCTTGTAGCACCTAAACCCAAGGTACACCATCTATTAGTAATACATCTTTATAATCCTACAATAAAGAAACAATAACACATTTTGCATAGGTTTGTTACTATAAAGAACATTCTTAACAACATTTTTTTCTAGCATAAAAGTTCTCATACTTTTTTGTTTTTCCCTTAACACTTTGTTTTTTTATTCTTTGCTTTTTTTTTTTCTCTCTACTCTTAGCTAGCTCTCTAATCTTTTCTCTTGCTATTGAATCTGGTTTTTTTCTCTCATCAAAGCTCATAACATTCTCTGTACTCTCTAAGCTTATGACCACTTCTAAATTTTCACTCCCTTTAACCTTACTCTTTTTTTTTCAATTTCAATTGGTCTTCGTAAATTTTTTTTTGGTAACAATGGTATAAGAGTGATGAATTTTCCATCTTTTACAAAAAGAATACTTATTTATAAACTCATCATATACTACCTTCCTATCAAACTGCCATAACATTTCCAATAACAAATGACTCACATGTATAGAAACTACATCATGAAAAACTTAATCATTATATCTCCCAATAAAAATTGAAATCAAAACTTGTTTATTAACCTTTATTTCCCTATATTTACTCAATCACTGAAGTTTATAAGGTCTATAATGCTTTGTATTATTCAAATTCAACTTCCTAACAAGTGTAGTACTAACAACATTATCACAACTCCTACCATCTATAATCATACAACATATCTTATTATTGATGTGGCATCTCTTATGGAAGATATTTTTAATTTGTTGCTCCAAATCATCCTCTTTGATCTGAACTTTCAATGCTCGTCTAATCATAAGTGATTTACCCTCAACCATATACTTCATATTATCATCACTAGCATCCTTAGATGGTGGCATCTCTTCATCATTACTATCACTATTGGATACAATCTCCCTATGATCATGTAAAATCATAACTCTCTTATATGGATATTGAGAAGTTATGTGCTTATTTCCAAACATCAAAAACATTTATTATATGATTATGAGGTGTTTGAGCATTAGAGTTACCTCTAGTATTAGTAGAGACTTCTTTCTTGTTCTTAGGCAATTGTATTTTAACTCCTATAATTGGCTTAGTTTAGGTAGCCCCCTCTTACCTATAATTTAGCCTTCATATGATAAAAAAAACATGAATTTTAGACTTGTCGTACATTGCCCTTCATCTTAAATTGTCTTTCCACTTTTGTAGTTGTATGTATCATGTCTTCTATCTCTACATAGTACAGTAATTCCACCAAATTCATTGTCTCACAGTTCAAACCATTCAAAAACCTAGCCAAAATAGCTTCTTTATCTTCTACTGGATTCACTCAAATCATAACTACTTCTATCTCTTTATGATAATCTTCAACACTCTTAGAACCTTAAGTTAGACTTTGAAACTTTTGATATAATTCTTGATAATAAAATGCTCAAATAAATCTCTTTATCATGATTGCTTTCATCCCATCCCATGTATCAATAGGCCTCTTGTGATTCCTCCTCCTTATAAGAACAAGTTTATCCCACTAAATTATAACATAATCAATAAATTCAATTACAATAAGTTTTACCTTTTTATCATCCTAATAGTTATGATAATCAAAGATCAACTCCACCCTCTTCTCTTTATTTTAAATATGTTTTTAGATTATTCCTCCCTTGAAATGCTGAAATTTTTATTTTAATACTCCCTAAGTTTTTGTCCAAGCCATCATGATACCTAAAATCTCTTCCTACTATTCTATGGCTAAAATTCTCATATTGTTAAAATCCCACATCTTCATGGTTTCTAGGTTGTCAAAATAAGTCACCTTGGCAGAATGATGCATGGTCAAGGTCTTTGGCTTTTTCATCTTCATTCACGTCAACAAACTCATCTAAAAGTGGGGTAGCTTGTCTTTCTAGCCTTCCAATGTTAGGAATCTTTCGAACTAACCTCTTTCATAAACTAACAAGCGTGGCCTCTTATCTTTCCATTTGGCCTTACACCTTATTAAACATCACATTCATCCTCTCAAATCATAGTTGCATAGAGCATAACAAAACGAAAATGTTCTCCTTCTCTTTCATAGGTGATGCCTCATCTTTGAAAGACATTGTCAAATCTAGAATTTTATGTTAGTAATAAAAATATCCTCATATACTCTCTCACATGCTTATACTCAATAATATGCCACACCACTCATATTTCACTCAAATTCTAGCTTGTCATGATAATAGTCTCATATTTTCACCTTTTACCTCTTATGCTCTCCTCTATAGTTCCTTAAAGAAATAATCAAAAGCTAACAAAAAATTTAGTTTCATAGTTACCGACCAATAGAATCCAAGACACATGACAATAAAAGAAAGTAGTAACAATAACGAATACAAAGATGAAAATGAAACAAATATAAAAAAACAAATATAAAATAAAAATATAAACAAAACAACAATGAATATGAATACAAAACAACAATGAAACTAAAGAATTAACTTATGAAACCAAAAAACTAGTGTAGACCCAACAATTTAAATTCAATTGTAAACAAATGATACCCAATAATATGAAACAAGATGGTATATTTGCAATATTTCTTAAGTACCCGAAATCAATTCTTAAAACAACAGATTCCATTGTTATAACAAATTGATATAAAGAAAGAAAAACTTCTTAAGAATCTGAATCAAAACTGTGTACTTTTATTGTTTAAGGCAAAACCAAAAACTTCTTTTTTGTAGTAGCTAATTCTTGACAAAGACTTTTACTTTATATATATATATATATATATAAGGTTGCCATAAAATTCAAGAATAAATAAACAACAAATAAAAAACTAGGGAATTTAAAGATAAATAAATAGATATAACCTAATTTTAGAGTCTTGCTCTGTTATCAACTATTATGAACCTAAAGAATAAAAAACTTTAAACTCACAAACTAGATAAAAAAGAAAAAAAAAACCCAAGAAAGCTAACTCAATGATTACCTAAACTAAGAAACCAAAGTTATTGGATGAAAAACTTCAACTTGTTGATTATAAAGAATCAATAACTAGAAGTATAAAGATAAATTGATAAAAATCAGTTAGCATCACTATATGATCCATTAGAGTTACAAATTAGGCCTAGTACAAGGTTTAAAACTAAGAGAATCTAAAAGAAATTGATTGGGCTGATTTTAGATGTTTGGGTTAACAAATTGCAAATTTACTAGATTAGACCTTTGTGTACTATTTAGGCTATATTTGAAGTTACAAGTTGATTTTTTTTGTGATTTTAGTTGGGATAAGAACTTAACATCTCAAGATTTCTATTCATATTTGGTAGGCTCAGTTAATCATCTAGGTGAGATAGAACAACATGTTTGAAATCAATATTGAAATATGTCGGCAAACAAGGAAATTTGGAAAAAAGATTGTTTCTATATGATTTGTGGATTTTTACTAGGCAAAGATTTAATTACATGTGGAATCTTTATTTTTACAAGGATTTCTTAGTTTCGAACAAGATAAATCAGACAACAACCTTTATTTTACAAGGATTTCTTATGCAACAATAATTTTTATTATTCAAGGATATTAGAGGCAGTTTTGGGCTTGTTTTTCTTAAAGGAAAATATTACTCAAACAAGCATCACTTTTGATTTGATCATTAGATTGGACTAAAATTTTACTAGAAGATTTTAAAGGTCTTGTTCCCTATATGGTTATTTTTCATAGCAATCAACCATCAAAAAGGCCTTGCGATAAGATCCAGAAGCTATTGTGTGAGATTTATATTATTTCCATTATTGGTTTAGGATTATTTTTCTTATTTTTATTATTACTCTTTTATTATTTTTCTAGACATTTTTAGGGCATTTTTTTTACCTGGTATAAATAGGGTTATTTAACGTGTATTTAGGTTCTTTTACAAAATTTGATTTTAAAATAATATTTTATGTATCAGAGGTTGCTTATACTTTAGGTTCTTCTTTGGAATTCTCTTGGATTTATCAAAGATCAGCTATATTCGGAGTGTTTTCCGTATACCTTTAGTTCTTGATTATTTATAATCAACGAGTTGGGGTTCTTTCATCTAATAGCTCCTGTATCTTGGTTAATGTAATTATTGTGTAGTGAAAAATCTTCAATCTAATTTTAGTTTTCTTGGGTTATTTTTATCTTATTTGTAGGTTTCAAGATTTTTACCCTCCGGGTTCATATTACAAATGCCATGAAAACAACATTATTTGATAATTTATTGCCAGGAAACACATCTTTGAAATCATGCAATAAAGAAACAACCATAATAGGAATACAAATATCAAGTTCATTAGTGTTAGAACAAAATACACTTTTGATCTCACTCTTCTTTGCATAAAAACCTAGATATAGACATTGACTCGTGTTTTACCTCTATTATTGGTCAAAACTATTATTTTCCTTTCTTAGTTAAATCTATCATTCCTCTCTCTCTCATGGTTTCCATCATTTTCTCTCTAAACTCATGGCCTCACTTGTATTTTCACTCCTCCAGACCTCAATTTATCTTTTTAACTTTAATTGGTCTTTGTAGATTTGTTTCAATGATAATGGTACAAGTGTGATGATTCCCCATCTTTTACAAAAGTACCTATTCCTAAACTTATAATTTGTTGCTTTCCTATCAAACTAACATGAACGCCCACGTCAGACAAAGCCTCATCAAAATACTTTCTAATTGAAAATGACATCAAAACCTATTTTGTAACATTTACCTCACTACATTCATTCAAATTTCAAAGCCTAAAAGGTCTATAATGTTTAATATTGTTCAGGTTCAAGAAAGAGCTCTCGAGCATCTTTCTCTAAATTTTCTCTCTCCCTTGCGAAAGTTCCCTTCACGGCAATTGCGTCTGTCTTAGTATTTCAGACGAGTCAGTTTATCTAGTTGTTTATTGTTTCATTTGTTGTGCCCTATAGCTAAATCAAAGAATAATTTTCATTACTTCGATGCGCACAACAAGATGGTCCCTTCCAACTTCCTTGCTCTCTATTTACTTCTTCTCGTAAAACTAGGGTTCAGACTTATAGAAGCTCACTCGCTTTGCAGGATAAGACTCCTGCCTTAACTGTGCCTTCCCCATGAGCCCTTGACCCTTACGGTTCTAGCTCTGAAGGGCTTTGCCCTGATATGGCTTCTACTAGTCAAAGTCCTCCAGGTGCTGCTCCTAATGGGTCGGGTCCTTTTAACCCGAACCCTGTTCTAGTTGAATCCTATTTTGACAATCATGTCTTCAAACCTAATGATGGCCATGATTTTGAACATTATAGCACTCCTGCCCAGCCTCCGTTGGCACCGCAACCCTCGGTGGTTTCTGCCTCATTGGGTGTTGCTTCACCAAGTGCTGAGAATCCTCAGGATTGTAATAAGGGCACTATTAGGGTAAGTGTTTCTCCTCATGGTCCTCGTCGGGTTCTACAACCAGACCATGATGTGCCTTCTCCAGCATCTTGTCCGTTATTAGCTGATGATATAGAGCACACTAAGGACATTTGGAAATTGTGTATTATTGGTTATGTTGTAGGTAAATTCCCTGGTCACATAGCTCTAAACAACCTCATTTCCAGTGTTTGAAAATGTTATGCTAAGTTAATTGTTTATGACTCTAGATGGTTGATATATACATTTCATTTTGAGGCTAATAAGATTGTTGTTGTGTTTGGAGGCCCATACTCTGTTTTTGAAAGGCCATTGGTCTTAAAATCTATGTTAGAATTCTTTGATTTTGCAGCTACTGACATGTCCATGATCCTAGTTTGGGTGAGGTTTCTTAATCTCCCGCTTTAGTGTTGGTCTCCAACTTGTCTATCCAAGATTGCAAGTGTTCTTGGCAAATCGATTTAGTGTGATCTCCTCACCTCTTTTATGTCCAAGCTCTCCTATGCTAGAGTCCTCATTGAGGTGGATTTGCTCTCAGCTTTGCCAACCATCATTAATATTGTATTGCCTAATGGAATGCCCCTACTGCAGTATGTTGTCTATGAATCACTCTCTTAGTTCTGCAAGCATTATTGCTTGTTTGGCCATGCTGAATCTTTCTATAACAGGGTAGGGAGACACAAGAAAGGGAAGCATTCTCTATCCGACCCCATTCCTGTACAGGTGAGTCCAGCTACTTCTGGTTTAGGGCCCTCTGCAGAGACAACTGCAGTGGATCATTAGTATCTGCAGGATAGTGGAATGCCTCAAGGTGAACCCAGTATGGATCCTATGTGTGCTGAGGTTACTGCAGTGGTTGATAGTTAGGTGGAAGTCCAAGGAAGAAAGAAGGCCAAGCTTGCAGCTAGTGTTCTAGTTATAAGCTCTTTGCCATCTTCAGTGTGTGCTTCTCCGGATATAGTGCATCATGATATAACTATGGTTGAGAACAAGGATGCTAATAAAGGTCGAAGACAATACATGACTCACAGCAAAGTTAGAAAATCTCTAGCTGCTGATACTACTGTTATATTTACAAGCAAAGGTTCTGGGTTTAAGTCTGGAGTTGCTAGTAAGATTGTGGAGAGGCTTGAGGACTCGGATCCTTCTACTCCCTCATTATGATGGTGAATCAAGGGATTTTTTCACTTTTGGTTATTGGATGTTGGTGTTGGTTGCCTTCTCCTTAGGCTTGTTGTTAATGTTTTCCTTTTGTGCAATGGTTTCCCATAATTTTGTTACCAGCTGTGCTGGATTGTATTTCTAATTGGGGTTTGTGTTGTAACTGGTTTTTAACTGGTCATGTACTGATGGCTATATTGGTGTTCAAGGGAGCCTATTCCTTTTGTTTATATATGCCTGTATATCCTAACTTGCTGGCTTCTAGCTTAGTTTTGTTTTGATCTATAAAATTTCTTACATTTGATCAATATATATAATTCAGATTCAATTTCCTAATAAGTGTAATACTGGGAATATTAGCACGAATCCCACTATCTATAATCATACTATACACCTTATTATTGATATGATATCTCGTATGGAAGATATTCTCTCTTTACTGCTCCATGTCATTTTCTTGATCTGAACATTAAGTGTACACCAAAGTATTAACGATTCACCCTTAACCCGATACTCTACATCCCTATCACTATAATTCTCAAATTGTGGCATCTCATCATCTTCACATATGTCACTTTCGGATTCAATCTCTCTTTGATCTTGTAAAATTATGGCTTGCTTTTCTAGACATTGCGAAGCTAAGTGTCCAACTTCTAAACACCTAAAACATTTAATATCATGGTTACGAGTAGGTTGAGTTTTCCTTTTACCTTTAGAATCAACAATGACTTCTTTTTTAACCTTGGAAGGTTTGGCTTTTATGTTAAAGCTACGCTTTGGATATGCAGTCTTTTCTCTTCTATAATTCGACCTCTATGATTAAAAAAACCCAAATTACCTATTTGTCATGTATTACTCTTACATTTCACTTGTCTTTCCACCTTATTAGCCTTATAAACTGTATCTTCTAACTCAACATAATGTTATAATTGAATAATGTTGGCAATATCGTGATCCAGCCCATTAAAAAATCTTATCATTATAGTTTCCATGTTCTCCAATACATTAGCCCTATTCATGAAAATCTTCATCTTTGTATGATAATCATATACTCTTAAACTCATAAGTCAGACTTTGCAACCTTTGATATAACTCATAGTAATAGTGTCCTAGAACAAATCTATTCCTCATAATTGCTTTTATCTCCTCCCAATTATCTATAGGTTTTTCATAATTTCTCCTCCTACCTGAAACAAGTTATTCCCATCAAACTATAACATAATCAGTAACAACAAGTTTTACCTTTTTTCTCCTTTAAATAGTTATGGCAATCAAAAATCAACTCAACCTTCTTCTCCCACTTTAAATAATAACCCCTAAGTTTCTATCCAAATCATCACGATACCCAAAACCTTGATGAAAACCATTAACCCTTTGACTTTTGGGCTACAAAAATCTATTCACATGACCAACTTATGCATGATCATAATCCTTAGTTTTGTCATCTATATTCTCGTCAATAGGTGAAATAATGTGCCTTCATAGCCTTTTAACCTTGGGACTTCCATGATTTATCTCCTCTTGTAAACTAGTTATTTTAGTCTCTTGCCTTTCTAATTTATATAAAAGATCTCCAAACCTTAAAACCATCCTCTTCAATTATTGTTACATGGCTATAAACCTAAAAGCCTAATTGTCCCTCTTTTTTGGCGGTGATGAATCACTTTTCGTAGACGTTGTTAAAATCTAAAAAATCATTTTAGTAGTAAGAAAAATATATTCTCACTCACTTCCTCATGCATTTACACTTAAATAGATGTCAAATCGCTCTTGTTGCACTCAAATATGGCTTCTCATCATAATATACTCACCTTTTTATCTTTTACCACTCGTACTAACCTTTTCAGTTCTTTAAGGAACTAATCTCCAACAACCAAAGAAAAACAACTTAGCAATAAAATGCTTAGTATTTTAGACTTAATAATCATTAAATAAGAAAAACTATGAAGAAAATAAATTACAAGCACAAAAATGCTAAACATTATGATTCATATACGAATGCGATACGAAGATGCGAAAACAAATGCATAAGTAAGAGAACTAATGTAATATTACTCAATTAACCCAAAACTATCTTTAGAATACTAATATTACTGAATATGAAAGTAGCATATAAAAAAAAATTGTGTTGACACAAACTGTCCCATTATGATTCATTTTGTAATTTCAGAATTACCCAAATCTAAGTATGTCTAAATAACATCAAAATTAAGATTTGACACTAAGAAACCAAAAACCCAAAGCATATCTTATTGTATGTGTATATCTCTTAGTTTCTGAATTCAATCTTTTTATAATTTCAAGCCTGCAATATTTTTTTATTTCACTTCTTCTTTTATATGTGTGTATGCACACGCATTACTAACTTTTTTCTTATAGTAACGAAATTCAAAGACTCTTTTATATTACCGTAATCAAATTTGAAGAAATAGTGAAAACAATGACAATGATGTTGAAATTTAAAAAATAGATTAATACAACATGATTATAGAGCTTTGCTCTGATACTAACTGATGTAAACCCAAATGGTAAGAACTCTAGAACCCAAATGCAAGAAAGAACAAACCCAAGAAAGCTAATATCAAATTTGGATGATAAAAGTTCGACATAACGATTATCTAAACTAGGGTGCTAAAACTATTGGAATGAAAACCCTCACTCAATGATTATAAAGAATCATGAACGAGAAATATAAAAAAGACACTGCCAAGATAGTTATTTTTTGTTAAGTCAAAATTGTTCAATGAAGAACAAAAAAGAAAAATCAAAGTCTGTATAGAAAAATCTAAATATAAGCTAAATAAATCTATTTATAATAGGTAAAAAGATCTTAAACAAAGCTAGAAAAATAATAAAAGAGTTCTAAATAAAATAGAAAAAAGAATCCTAAATCAATTAGGAAACTAATACAAATCTCGCACACTAGCTTCTAGACCTTATTACAAGGCTTTCCCGATGCTCAATCTCTATGAAATGTTAAGCATAAATAAAACAAGACTTCTAGAATCTTCTAGTAAAGTTTCAGCCTAATCCAACAGTTAAATTAAAAGTTATGTTTGTTAGCATAAAATTATGCACTAGAAGAAATAAGACCAAAACCATCTCTAGTGTCCTTGAATGATAAGAAAACCTTTCCAAAAAAGCTTGACATTGCCCCTTAGTTTTCTTGTAGGACATGGACTACTTGTTGACTTTATTTCCATATTAGATAAGAATTGTTAAGTTGTCAAACTTATCCAATATGAACTTCTTTACTACGATAAATGTTTCTACACACAATAAAGACTCCTAAACTAATATAGAATCAATAAAACACAAGAAAATATTTAATTAATCAAGGCTGCCACATGCTCTATTTGGACAGCCATTATGAAATAATTAGGCCCATGTTATAGGATCAACCCCTTTTGAACATAGATTAAACTGATTAAAATCTGATGGTCACTTGTTGTAGTCCCATTAAAATTCACCTTAGCTCAAATACTTTGAATAAACCTATTAAATCCACTATGAACTTCTTTGCTTTTCATCGTGTAATTGATATAATTGACATTTCTAATTGATTATTTGGTATTGTTATTGTGTTATCAACTAATCCACATCAAATTAATTCAAACTCATTAACTCTATGAATTATTTGAAAAGATATATACCAAGAGTTGCCTAGAGTGGGATGGGAGATCTATCCAAAGTATTATCGGATTAGAAAATCCAGCGTAAGAATTTTCCTAACTTTTCTTATCCAAGCAAGGCACAATTACATAAGAAATAAGAAACTAGCCCCCATTTTCAAATCAAATAAATGGTTATCACAACATATCTTATTTTCCCTTGTTACATGCTTACAAATCACAACTTTTCCTACCTGTTTTTCTATGTTTTGCAACCTAGCAAGCAAAGTGATTTAGGTTAGAAAGAGAGAATATTTATGTATGGCATGTGGGAAAGTATTAAATGGCCAACCCTCTGCTTCTTGTGGCCACCACGGCATCAACATATCTTTTTTTGTGTGTATTAGATGGTTTTGCACACAACCATTCAACCACAAAAGATATTGAGAGAAACTTCTGCTTTGCAATTTGCAACATCAAAAGATATTGAGAGAAACTTCTGCTTTGCAATTTGCAACATTCTTCGCTTCTTGTTGGGTTCCATTTTCTGTTTTTTTCCTTTCGTTGGTTAGATTCATCTCAAGGAACCGCCCACCTAATTATC
>Ga0325411_1004213_pt1 | contig 16184 bp, 12 predicted proteins | sample PopdelMetagenome_13_FD_206181 | JGI IMG/M metagenome (GOLD analysis project Ga0325411, IMG submission 206181) | Populus deltoides microbial communities from Bellville, Georgia, United States - Xylem-PdIQD-R4 | ecosystem: Host-associated > Plants > Phyllosphere > Stem > Wood/Secondary xylem...
TGTTGATAAAGTTCTGTGCGATGTGGTATCAATGCAAGCAAGTTACATCTTATTGGGGAGACCATGACAATATGATAGCAAAGCAATTCATGATGGGGTTAAAAATAGGCATATCATTGTAAAAGATAGTAAAATCATCACTCTTATACCTTTTTCACCCAAACAGGTGTATGGTGATCAAATAAAGCTAAAAGGTAAGCATGAGACTTTAGGGAGAGAAAATCAAGGTGAGGAACAAGGGGATACAAGACCATCAGATTCGGCTAAAACCCAAAGCACTACTATAACCCATTAAGCCACCCATCCAAACACAAACAAACTTTCAACCAACACTACAAAAAAGTAGACCACTCAGGCATTACCCAAAAAATCCAAATCTGGCCAAGAGTGAAGGTAAGACATGAGGAGTTGATGCGAACTTTGTGATCACGCAACCCACAATCAAGATTGAGATCTGATCTCGGAAACCCAGAATAGGTCTGATAGGAGTATGACACAATGAAAACCTGCTCCAAGGCATCAACACTATTGAAATGAAGTAGAATGACGCCACAAAGCCAGTTAATCTTTGATATGTCAGATTCAGTTCGTTCAAGAACTGAAGAATGCAATAATCACTCTCACACGTTAAAACAGAAAAATTCAGAAGTAATATTTATCAATCGCTTCCCAAAATTCTGGTTACATGTGTTTAAATAGTTCTTAAAATTTAACCCTAATGGATCTACCCTAGTTGGCTGAACTGATCCACATACAAAACTGACCCAAAAACCCTAAACTAAAAAGCCTATAGCCTGATCCAAACAAACCTTGGATCCTAGCTGAAAAATAAAGTATTAATTAAGCCCAAATATGAAAGAAAATAATAAAAATAATAAATTTTTCATTAAATACCATAACCCTTCTTTCCTTGTGTAGTTAGGATGAATAATAAATTCTTATAAAAAAAGGATTCTGAAACATTAATGAATCCTCGCCTGTGAAACCCGAGAACAAATTATACAAAAAAAAAGAGAGGGGGGTTTATAATAATTTAAATTTTTATAATACAAAAATAGTGTAACTACAAAAAATAATAATGATAATAATTATGGTGATAAAATTTAATAGTTTTAGAGAAACAAAAAGGGGCTTGATTGAAAAAAAAGGAGAAAGATGGGGCCAAAACGAAATTAAGAAGAAATGAGACTATAAATACCCCATTCCTTCTCTCTCCCATGGCCAGCTGGACAACATCAAGAAGGGAAGAAAATTTTAGATTTTCCTTCATCAAGCCTAGGATAAAACACCTAAGTTAGTATACCTACATTAAGTTGAGAAAACACACTTGGGCAGAGGATTTACAAGAAGAAAAGTGAAGAATTTGTGAAGAAAAGAGGGAGAAGGGAGGGTCGGTTATAGGTGAAGAAAAAGGAGTTGAGAAACCTTAATCAAACTAGAAATTAAACCTAAATTTTCCTCAAGTATGTAGTTCTAAGCAAATTGTGAAAGCCAATTTAAATTCAATTAAGAATTGTGTAGTAATTTGAAGTTGAAAAATTGGGGTTCTTGAGTAAAAAAATTGGGGGAATGCAGAAATGAATGGAATTAAGTGGATAAGAGTTGCATAAGTTATCTAAAGGGATAAAATTATACAAAGAAGATTAAAACAAAACCCATAGACAAATGAGCAAGAGTGGCTGACCAAGGTGGGTTAGAAAGGAAGGGGAGAAATTCTGATTTTTCCTTCTTGTTCCATAAGAACATTGAAACATATTGTCATGGGGTAAACAATGATGAAATGTTATGGATGAGTGTCTAAAAAGAGGAAGGGAACCTTTAGCTCCCTCAAGCCAAATTCAACTAAGAGCCAAATAAGGGAGAGAAGAAAAAAAAACTCTAGTATGTTGTGTGTTCATGATGCATAAATTAGGGATAATGGAAAGCTTAATTGAAAATCATTAACGAATCTTGTTAGATTCATCACCTCCTTTCTAGAGGAGATTCGGGCCCTAGAAAAACAAAATTTAGGGACAATCTCTCATAAGAGTTGTAGTTGGGAGTGTTAGCTTTCCAACGAATCCAACCCTGTCTAATTTAGAGTTTTGAAACTCCAAATACAAATAAAAATCTGAGGGGAGGTCAAGCTGTTACCCCTGTTGGCAGATTCGGCTAAGTCGATAAAACGGTGAAATTTAGCCATATTAAAGGTGTGTGTGTATATATATATATATATATATATATATATATATATATATATATATATATATATATTCATGGTGTTCGTATTAAGTCTACCAAAATTTCGACGGAGTCTCCCCTATACCAGAAGGTCCCAAGTCATCCACATTTCACCTGTTTACACTTCTAATAACCTACATCTCCTAACCCAATCTCGACCCAATCATCATGGGTCTCAATCCCACAAACATCATCATACATATCAACCCTATATTTATGATATACATTATATAACAAATATCATTATGGATGGATAAAAATATAAATACGCATACATGAAACATGATTATATGAACGGTAGAGTTAAGTTCATTTAATCAAGTTTAAACATTAATTATACAAATTAAGTTATACAAACATTTCCATATTTACAAAAATACAAGGGTATACTCCTTAAAACCTAGATTACAAGAAATGAACATAAGCTAGGATCTAATCCTGTCGTATATGCGATGGTCCTGAAACAAAATATATATTATTGAAAACATGAATATCACAATAAATATAACAACACAAATATTTAACAATTTAAAAAGGGCAACATGCATTCATATTTTGTTCACTTCTCCCTTCTAGTTTTCATTAGAATCTCTTTCTTGTTCAACTACTAAAAATTGTTTCCCCTCTCATTATCAACCTCCATTCTTGATTTTATAAGATCAATCATAATTATTTCTGTTTAACACATTACCAATACCATTTTCACTGGTATCATCATCATCATCACCTGGAGGAGTCAATGCAAGGTGATCCCCTTACCCGGGATCCTAACATACATTAAATGTATGTTAACCAATACATGGTGATCCCCTTAACCGGGATCGTAATATACATAAATGTATGCTAGCCCATGGTGATCCCCTTACTCGGGATCTTAACATACATTAAATATATGTTAGCCAATACATGGTTGATCCCCTTACCCAGGATCCTAACATACACTTAATGTATGTATGCTAGCCAATACATAGTGATTCCCTTATCCGGGATCCTAACATACACCAAATGTATGCTAGCCAATACATGGTGATCCCTTTACCCGGGATCCAAATATACACTAAATGTATGTTAGTTCACGCCCCAAATCACACTTCTCATATTTTCTTTGTCAGCGATAATTTCATCACTTGACAATTCACACAACAACCTTTCACCTTTAATACACATACATTTAGAATATTATCCAAAATATCAACATCATTACGAAAACTTTCCTCCTTTCACCTAATATTCAACATTCGGTAATTCACATTTCATATCGGTAACATATTAAATCATGAAATTTAACTAGATAACATAGGTGCGATTCACCTACCTCCAATGGAAGCTCTACTTGTGCTCCCCTGTTGCTACTGTTACACCACGCCTGTGGTCCCTCCTGCAAATCACAAGTTTATCTAATAAATTTTTCTCACTCAAGGATATGTTTTATAATAACCATATCAACAACCAATAAGTTTTTCTTTCATTCTTTTCTTTATATTTGAACTGTTACTGTTTAAATCTCGAACGGTTACTGTCCAACTGTTACTGTCTAGACATTGGATTGTTACTGTCCAACTGTTACTGTCTAGACATTAGACTGTTACTGTTTAGACATTGGACTGTTACTGTCTGACCTCTCCTCATATTTGTAACTATATCTAGAGTTATAGAACTCTGTTTCAAGTGAGATTGGTCTCGTTGGAAAGCTAAGACACGAGGCTACAAGTTCTCTGAATGAAGGAGAACCCAGTTCTGCCCCTAAGACAATCAAATTTGCTCATCAATGAATTGGACTGTTATTGTCTTGACATCGAACTGTTAATATCCAACCTCTTTTCAGATTTTTAACTATATCTAGAGTTATAGAACTCTGCTTCAAGTGAGATTGGTCTCGTTGGAAAGCTAAGACACGAGGCTACAAGTTATTTGAAGGAAGGAGAACCTAGTTCTGCCCCTCAAGATAGTCAAAATTTCTCTTCAACAAACATTTGACTGTTACTGTCCAATTGTTACTGTCTTGACATCGAACTGTTAATGTCCGACCTCACTTTATATTTTTAACTATATTTAGAGTTATAGAACTCCGTTTCAAGCGAGATTGGTCTCGTTGGAAATCTAAGACATGAGGCTACAAGTTCTTTGAAAGAAGGAGAACCTAGTTCTACCTCCAAGACAATCAAAAGTGCTAATCAACAAACTAGACCTACTGCCCTACATGGTCTGTCATGACTCAGTCTCGGTTGGTGACCCATAACTGGAGTTCTATAACTCCAAATTAAGCAAGACCAATTTTCTTAGTTAGTCAACATCCAAAACTACAATTTCTATGAGGAATCTGATCCTAATTCCTTCATCCTCCTACCCGAAATCTATCTGAAAGTCAAGAGATGCAAATGTCCAGATTCATCAACCTTTTAATTTACACACAACACATGAAGTTATTTAATTTTAGCAACTAATACTTTTTCCTCCATTCAAGTCTAAGAATCCTAATCTATAATTCAACATCCAGGCATCAATTCATAATCAACTTTGAAACGACTCATAAGACCATGTTTAGAACACCTTACCCGGTAGGAGTCAAGGTTTCGATCTTCAACTCCCTCCTTTTCTTTCTAATGACAGCCGATCCTCCCCTCTTCTTGTTTAAATTTTCTTGTTAATCCCTTTCCCACAAGTGTTTATTCTACTTATAACCCTTAATCTTGGATGAGTTCTTGAGATTTTGGTGTTTCTCTCTTTATTTGCAAAAATGAATACAAAAACTCCCTCTTTTCTTTCCTTACGGTTGCTGTAGATTTTTGGTGAGAAGAGAAGTATTTATGCTCTATAATTATTCTTATTTGCATTTAGGCCCCATTTTCTTTAAATGTATTATTTTTCCCCCACCTTTTTTTCTTCTTATAATTAAATTATACCTCTTTTATTTTCTTATAATTTCACCCCACAACTTTTAGCTTAGTTTATTTTCTTTAATTTAATCCAGCCTTGATTTTTCCCGGGATTTACATTCTCCCCTCTTAATAAAAATTTCCTCGAAATTCAAGTTATGTACTTATGTCAGAGAATAAGTGCGCAAACTTCTCCTTCATCTCAGATTCTCTTTCCCATGTTTCTTCCTCTATTCGAGAGCTTCTCCACAATACTCTCACCAATGGAACTCTCTTATTGCTCAACAACTTCTCATCTCGATCCAAGATCTTGACGGGATTAGCTTCTATGGTTAGATCCCCTTTAATCTTCATAGGAACTTGTGGCAATACCCGTGGGGGGTATATCTTGGCCTTTCGCGGCAATGACACATGGAACACATTGTGAATCTTATCCAAATATACAGGTAACTCTAATCAACAGGCAACTGGCCCGATTCTTTCCTTAATCTTAAAAGGCCCAATATATCTCGGGGCTAATTTCCCTTTTACTCCAAATCAAATGATGCATTTCCAAGGTGCCACCTTTAAAAATACCTTATCCGCCACTTGGAATTCCAAAGGCCTTCTTTGGCTATCTGCATAACTTTTTTGTCTATCTTGGGCTTCCTTCATCCTTTTTCCGATCACCCTTACCTTGTTAGTTGTCAGTTGCACCATTTTAGGTCCTAAAAGCTTCCTTTCTCTTACTTCCTCTCAACAAATCGGGGTACGACATTTCCTCCCATACAATGCTTCATATGGAGCCATACCAATAATAGTTTGATGACTGTTATTATAAGTAAACTCCACCAATTGCAGGAGATCCTTCCAATTCCCTAGAGATCCTCTAGAGTTTGATGGTCACTTCAGATTAACCATCCGTCTGAAGATGAAATGTCGTGCTTAGATTCAACCTTGTCCCCATTACCTGTTGTAAGCTAGGCCACAATCTCGATGTGAACCTTGGATCCCGATCCGATATGATTGAAACTGGTACCCCATGAAGTCTGATTACTTCATCTACATACAATTTTACCAGCTTATCCACTGAATCAGTCATCTTCATAGGAAAAAACAAAGCAGATTTTGTTAGTCGATCCACGACCACCCATATGGCATCATTCCCTTTTTTCCCCTGGGTAATCCTGTCACAAAATCCATAGAAATATCCTCCCATTTCCATTTTGGAATTGATAATGTTTGTAATTCCCCTGCAGGTCTCTAGTGTTCTATCTTTACTTGTTGACAGATCCCACAGTTTGACATAAATTCTGCTATTTCCCTCTTCATATTTGGCCACCAGTAGTATTCCCTTAAATCCCTATACATCTTTATACTCCCAAGATGAGTAGCAAATCGAGATTCATGAGCTTCTCTTAATACTTCATCTTTCAAAGTCTTATCCTTAGGTAAATAAATTCGCCTACCCATAGCTATTAGCCCATCAGATAACATTTGAAATGATGTCTCTATACCCTTGTTTACCCTCTCCTTGATCTCTTTTACTTTCCCATCTGCCTGTTGAGCCACCAAGACCTTGTCTCGAAGAACAGATCAGATCTTTAACTGAGCGAACAGTGATCCCTCGGGCCCTACACTTAGGCACAAACCCATTTTCTTCATTTCCGTTATACTTCCCTGTTCCTTAATCACCATATCATTCATCACTATTTTTCCCTTCCTACTCAAGGCATTGGCTACTACATTAGCCTTATCAGGATGGTATTCAATCACATAAGCATAATCTTTTATTAACTCTACCCATTTTCTTTGTTGGATGTTCAACTCCTTCTATGACATCAAATACTTCAAACTTTTATGGTCTGTAAAAATATAAACTTGTGACTCATACAAATAATGCCTCCATACTCTTAAGGCAAACACCACCGCTACAAGTTCTAGGTCATGAACTGAGTAATTCACCTCATACAACTTTAGCTGTCTTGTTGCGTAAGCAATCACACGCTTGTGTTGCATCAATACACATCCCAGACCCCTTTTTGAGGCATCACTATATACCACAAACCCTTCTGTCCTTGATGGAAGGGCCAGCACATTAGCAGAAGTGAGCCTCTCCTTTAGTTTTCGAAAGCTTGCTTCACACTCTTCTGACCAAACAAACCTGACTTCCTTACGGGTCAGCTTAGTTAAAGGTGATGCTATGGTGGAGAACCCCTCAATAAACCTCCAATAATACCTAGCAAGACCTAAGAAACTCTGGATTTCTATCACGTTGGTAAGCCTTTTGCATTTTAACACGACCTCAACCTTCATTGGATCCACAAATATTCCTTCTGCAGATATTACATGGCCCAAAAATACTACTTCTTTGAGCCAGAACTCACACTTATCCAGCTTTGCATATAATTGATTCTCCCTTAAAGTCTGTAGCACAACCTTTAGATGTTGTTCATGCTCCAAGTAAGAGTTTGAATACACCAAGATATCATCAATAAATACCACCATATATTGGTCCAAGTAAGGTCGAAACACCCGATTCATCAAGTCCATAAACATGGTCGGAGCATTGGTTAACCCGAAAGGCATCACCAAAAACTCATAATGCCCATAATGGGTTCAGAATGTAGTATTTTATATGTCTTGTTCCTTAATTCTCAACTGGTGGTATCCAGATCTCAAATCTATCTTAGAGAAAACCCTAGCACCCTTCAACTAATCAAACAAATCATCTATTTGTGGGAGTGGGTACTTGTTCTTCACCGTGACTTTATTCAATTGATGATAATCAATACACAAACGAAGTGTGCCATCCTTCTTCCTTACAAACAATATCGGAGCTCCCTAGGGCAAGTTACTAGGCTGGATGAAGCCTTTATCTAATAATTCCTGAAGCTGGACCTTTAGTTTAACCAATTCCATAGGTGCCATTCTATAAGGAGACTGGGGTATAAGAGAAATTCATGGAATAGTTTCTATGGAAACTTTAATTTCTCTAACTGGAGGTAATCCAGGCAACTCTTCTAGGAATACATCTTGAAACTCCCTTACAACAGGAATACTAGCCAAATCTATGCTACCTTTTTGCAGTTCTCTTACATGGGTTAACCAAGAAGAACAACCCTTCCTTAGTAACTTTCTAGCCACCAAGACTGAGATTACACAACTTGGAATTACTTTTCTTTCCCCTTTAAACACTACTCTTTTATCACCTATTCCTTGGATTGTCACCGTCTTGGTGAAACAATCTACTTGTGCCGTATGTTTACTTAACCAATCCATGCCTAGAATCAAGTCAAAATCATATAACTCTAAGCATAAGATCTACCCTCAATTCTAACCCTCCAATATATAGTTTTACCCCTTTATAAATATCATCAATATGTATATTTTCTTCTAGAGGTGTACAACCGTCACTCCTACACCCAAGTTGCTAGATAACATATGCAAGTTATTCACAATTCTATAAGATACAAAGGAATGACTAGCTCCAGGATTAATTAAAGCATAAACTTGCATTGTATCTAATTGTAAAGTACCTGCCACCACATCAGGTACAACTCTCACGTCCTCGTAGGTCATGTGATATACCCGACCCTGAGTCCTTTCCCTCCTGATTTCTGGGCCTCCCACGAGTAGCACTCGTCCCTGACTAGGTAGGCCTGATAGAACAATCGACTGTAACTGATTGCTGCTGGCTCTGGACCTCAATCCTCTAACTATGGGCTCCCTCAGTAGTTCTACGAGGACAATCCTTCTTCATGTGACTCATGTCCCCATAATAGTAACAGCCTCTGTCTACATGCGGGCACTCTCCCCATCGATGCCCCTCTCCTCTACAAATATAACATCTCCCCAGCATCGTAGAGCAATCTCCAGGGTGTCGCTGCTTACACCTCTAACAGAATGGATATACTAGTCCCTTCTGCTCTATAGACCCTCCAGTAGTTTTGACTCCCTGTCTAGCCTGTCCTCCTCAAGATTTTGTTCCACTGACCTGTCTAGATCCTTCCGAGCTACCTTCTGGGGTGAAACTCCCACCTCTTTTTTAGAATTGTCCTGATGATTGCCTGCTCTTCCTTTTCTTTGGAAGAGGAGGTCTTCTAGTCAAAAACTCAAAATCTCTCCTCTCAGCTCCAGTTGCTTGACTCTGCTCGACCACTAGCTTCGGGGTATCCCTTATTACCCTCTCCATACCCTGAGTAGCCTGTACCAATTCCCGCACAGACTGAAACTGCATGGTTATCAATATCATCCTCAGTTCCTACCTCAGTCCATCACGGAACCTCTCCAACCCTGTGGGAAGGTAAGTGGAGGCAAAAGCTGCTAAGTCTTGAAATCTCCTCTCATACTCTAGAACTGTCAAATCTCCCTGCCTCAAATCTCAAAACTCCTGTTCTTTCTCCCTCCTATGCTCCCAAGAATAGTACCTCTCTTTAAACTCTTCACAAAAGTCCCTCCATCTCAATACCTCCCTTGATCTCCTTTCTCTAATGGTCTCCCACCAGGAGTGAGCACTTTCAATCAATACCTGAGTCACGCAATCCACCCGTAGCTCCTTTGGCACCTGCATCTGATTTATAACTCTTTCCACTTTCCTCAGCCAATGCCCAGCAACCTCAGCATTCTCTTCGCCACGGTAAGTTATACAACCCATCTATCTCATACCCTTTACCCACTGCATTATGGTGACTACTCCCCTTGATTTAGGAGCTGTACTAGAAGCTCTCGCTGCCATTCCGCTGCTACAGCTCTCACTACATGTTCCATAAAAGCAGGATCCGAAAATGTGTTTGACCTAGCTACCGGTGTCACTGGTGGGGGTATATTATCTCCCCCATGTCTGTCTGATGCCTCGGGCATTGATACATCTTCCTGATGGGACAATGAATCATCTCGAAGTCTCACTCACTCACCTCTTTTAGAGTACACTGATGTTGCAGGTACAAAAACTCTGATCACTTTCCCAAACTGGAAATGGATCAGTCCTGGCTCTTTGCCTTGTTCTCACCATTCTGAAACACATTTCAAAATTATATAATTATTTCTATCTCCGGAATAGCAACCTGGGCTCTGATACCAAATGTAACATCCCCCGTTTCGGGATAAAAACAACAATCTCATGTCAACAAAAAAACAGAGTAATTAATCTATATATATATGAACTTAACTCTGTCGTTCATATAATCATGTTTCATGTATGCGTATTTATATTTTTATCCATCCATAATGATATTTGTTATATAATGTATATCATAAATATAGGGTTGCTATGTATGATGATGTTTGTGGGATTGAGACCTAGGATGATTGGGTCGGGATTGGGTTAGGAGATGCGGGTTATTAGAAGTGTAAACAGGTTAAATGTCAATAACTTGGGACCTTTTGGTATAGGGAAGACTCCGTCGAAATTTCGGTAGACTTAATAAGAACACCATGAATCATACATATCAACCCTATATTTATGATATACATTATATAACATATATCATTATGGATGGATAAAAATATAAATACGCATACATGAAACATGATTATATGAACGACAAAGTTAAGTTCATTTAATCAAGTTTAAACATTAATTATACAAATTAAGTTATACAAACATTTCCATGTTTACAAAAATACAAGGGTATACTTCCTATAACCTAGATTACAAGAAGTGAACATAAGCTAGGATCTAATCCTGTCATGCATGCGATGGTCCTGAAACAAAAAATATATTATTGAAAACATGAATATCACAATAAATATAACAACACAAATATCTAACAATTTAAAAAGGGCAACATGCATTCATATTTTATTCACTTCTCCCTTCTGGTTTTCATTAGAATCTCTTTTTTGTTCAACTACTAAAAACCGTTTCCTCTTTCATTATCAACCTCCATTCTTGATTTTATAAGATCAATCATGATTATTTCTGCTTAACACATTACCAATACCAATTTCACTGGTATCATCATCATCACCCCGTAGGATTCGATGCAAGGCGATCCCCTTACCCAGGATCCTAACATACATTAAATGTATGCTAGCCAATACATGGTAATCCCCTTATCTGGGATCCTAACATACACTAAATGTATGCTAGCCAATACATGGTTGATCCCCTTACCCGGGATCCTAACATACACTAAATGTTAGCCAATACATGGTTGATCCCTTACTCGGGATCCTAACACACACTAAATATATGCTAGCCAATACATGGTGATCCCCTTACCCGGGATCCAAACATACACTAAATGTATGCTAGTTCACGCCCCAAATCACACTTCTCATATTTCCTTTGTCAGCGATAATTTCATCACTTGACAATTCACACAACAACCTTTCACCTTGAATACACATACATTCAGAATATTATCCAAAATATCAACATCATTACGCAAACTTTCCTCCTTTCACCTAATATTCAACATTCGGTAATTCACATTTCATATCGGTAACATATTAAATCATGAAATTTAATCAGAAAGTATAGGTGGGATTCACCTACCTGCAATAGAATCTCTACTCGTGCTCCCCTGCTGCTGGTGTTGCTCCACGCCTGTGATCCCTTCTACAAATCATAAGTTTATCTCATAAATTTTCCTCACTCAAGGATATGTTTTATAATAACCATATCAACAGCCAATAAGTCTTTCTTTCAGTCATTTCTTTATAATTTATGTTTTTCTCATTACACCCATTAATACTGTTGTTCTTTGTCCAACCATAGTTATCATTTTTTTCTTTATATTTGAACTGTTACTGTCCAACTATTATTGTCTAGACATTGGATTGTTACTATCCAACTGTTACTATCTAGACATTGGACTATTACTGTCCGATCTCTCCTTAGAGTTTTAACTATATCTAGAGTTGTAGAACTCTGCTTCAAGCAAAATTGGTCTTGTTTGAAAGCTAAGACACGAGGCTACAAGTTTTTGAAGGAAGGAGAACCTAATTTTGCCCCCAAGACAGTTAAAATTTCTCAGAACAAACATTGGACTGTTACTGTCCAACTGTTACTGTTTTGACATCGAACTGTTACTATCCGACCTCTCTTCAGATTTTTAACTATATCTAGAGTTATAGAACTCTGTTTCAAGCGAGATTGATCTCGTTGGAAAGCTAAGACACGAGGCTACAAGTTCTATGAAAGAAGGAGAACCTAGTTGTGCCCCAAGAAAGTCAAAATTGCTCATCAATAAACATTGGATTGTTACTATCCAATTGTTACTGTCTTGACATCGAACTTTTACTGTCCGACCTCTTTTTAGAATTTTAACCACATCTAGAGTATAGAACTCCATTTCAAGCGAGATTGGTCCCGTTGGAAAGTTAAGACACGAAGCTACAGGTTCTCTGAAGGAAGGAAAACCTAGTTGTGCCCTTAAGACAATCAAAATTGCTCATCAATGAACATTGGACTGTTATTGTCCAACATTTACTGTCTTGACATTAAACTGTTACTGTCCGACCTCTCTTCATATTTTTAACTATATCTAGAATTATAGAACTTCATTTCAAGCGAGATTAGTCTCGTCGGAAAGCTAAGACATGAGGCTACAAGTTCTCTAAAGGAAGGAGAGCCTAGTTGTGCCCTAAGACAGTCAAAATTGCTTATCAACAAACCAGACCTACTACCCTACAAGGTTTGTCATGACCCAGTCTCGGTTGGTGACCTATAGTTAGAGTTCTATAACTTCAAATTGAGCAAGACCAATTTTCTTAGTTAGTCAACTTCCAAAACTACAATTTCTATGAAGGAACCTAATCCTAATTCCTTCATCCTCCTACCCGAAATCTATCTGAAAGTCAAGAGATGCAAATGTCCAGATTCGTCAACCTTTTAATTTACACACAACACATGAAGTTATTTAATTTTAACAAGTAATACTTTTTTCTCAATTCAAGTCTAAGAATCCTAATCTATAATTCAACATCCAGGCGTCAATTGATAATCAACTTTGAAACGACTCATAAGACCATGTTTAGAACACCTTACCCGGTACGAGTTAAGGTTTCGATCTTCAACTCCCTCCTTTTCTTCCTAATGACAGCCGTCCCTTCCCTCTTCTCTTTTTGTTTAGATTTTCTTGTTAATCCCTTGCCCACAAGTGTTTATTCTACCTATAACCCTTAATCTTGGATGTGTTTTTGAAATTTTGGTGTTTCTCTCTTCATTGGCAAAAATGAATACAAAAACTCCCTCTTTTCTTTCCTTATGGTTATTGTAAATTTTTGGTGAGAAGAGGAGTATTTATGCTCTATAATTATTCTTATTTGCATTTAGGCCTTATTTTCTTTAAGTGTATTATTTTTCCCCCACATCTTTTTTTCTTCTTATAATTAAATTATACCTATTTTATTTTCTTATAATTTCACCCCACAACTTTTAGCTTAGTTTATTTTCTTTAATTTTTCCCGGGGTTTACATAAAGTGTGTAACATCGTGTCTTGATCTTAAAAACAGAATAAACTGTGATCAAAATTGAATTCATGATGTCCACTTGGGCTACTATTAAGCTGAAAATGTTAAAGGATAATAATGAGGAATGTAGGTGAGAAAGAAAAGAATGGTAAAAGAGAAATGAATATTGTTGCCATTGTTGCTGTTGTGTTGTGATATGTGGACTAATATGGAATAATGATGGATGTTTGTGGTTTCAGGAGGAACCGCGGTAGGATTGCAGCAACAACAGGGGAACGCAAGTTGAGCGTCTACAGTAGGTAGGTACTTGGTACCTATATCTCCTCTAGTTAATAATTATTTTAACTAATTGTTAAATTATAAATTTTGGTGCTTATTGATGAGGAAAAGAAAAGGGGAAAAGGAAAGGTTAAATGATGAGAAAATGGAAACGGAGAACTAGATTTAATTTATGGGTCTTTTTGGAGGAAATGAACAATAAAAATGAACTTTAGGAATGACTGTTCCTCGAATTTGATTAGCCTGTCCCAAATACAGGAGACTAATGATGTTAGCCAAGTTGGCTAACATTGACATGACCGATACATGGGATGAGGAATATAGAACCTGATTAACTATTCAGGTTTAGAATAGTTAATGATATCGGCGGTGCTGTCGATATCGATAAAATTTATGGGACTTGATTAACTTTTTGAGGTAAAAGCTAATGATGTCAAGAATCATTGACATCGGCATACCCAAGGACCTCCCAAGGTAACATGGAACACTGATTAACTATTTCAGCCCGAAAATAGTTAATGACACCAAAGATCGTGTTAGTGTCGGTATTTTTATGAATTTGATTAGTTGACCCTAGAACGGGCAACTAAAGACACTAATGGGGGTCATTAGTGTCGACAGTAGTCTTCCTAGTGTGGGGAGAAGTGGCAGGGTGGATACCTTCGATCAGAGTTTAGATTACAAAACAACAAAAAGGACATAGGTAAAGGAAACATATTTGCTAATCCTTAAAAGGGGTTAGTTGTGGTGTATAGAATTGCATATGACTTAAGTAAGTAGATGTGTTGTATAATTTTTCTTCTATGAAATTGTTTGTATTTTTTTAATTATATGGAAAATTTATGTTTTGCAGGTCCCTCCCATTCACGTTAGGAGTAGAATTTAGGTTATTTGATCTCTTTTTGTATAAGTTAGGAATTTAGGGATTATTCATGTAATGTTGTTATGCAGTAAACATGTAACATGAATATAATAGTATACTCCTTGTGTAAATCTCGAGAAAAAACCAAGGCTAGATTAAATTAAAGAAAATAAACTAAACTAAAAAGAAGTGGGGGTAAGAACCAATACACTTAAAGAAAATAGGGCCTAAATGCAAATAAGAATAATTATAGAGCATAAATACTCCTATTCTCACCAAAAACAGATCTGCAGCTATGTAAAGAAAGAAAAAAGGGAGTTTTTATATCTATTTTTAGAAACTAAGAGAGAAACACCAAAATTTCAAGAACCCATCCCAGATTGAGGGTTATAGGTAAAATAAACCCTGGTGGGAAAGGGATTAACAAGAAAAAATTGAATAAGAAGAGAAGAGGGGAGGGTTGGCTGTCATTAGAAAGAAAAGGAGGGTTTGAAGCCTTGATTCGCATCAGGTAAGATTTTATAAACCTGGTCTTATGAGTCACTTCAAGTCGATTATGAATTGATGCCTGGATGTTAATTTATATATTGAGTTCTTAGACTTGAATTGAGGAAAAAGTAAGAGTTGTTAAAGCAAAGAACTTCATGTGTTGTGTGTAAATGGAAAGATTGATGAATCTGGACAGTTTCGTCTCTTGACCTTCAAAGAGATTTTCGGGAGGAGAATGAAGGAATTAGGATCAAGTTCCTTCATAGAAATTGTAGTTTTGGATGTTTATTAATGAGTGATTTTGACTACCTTAGAGGAAGAACTGGGTTCTTCCTAAAACATAGAACTTGTAGCCTCATGTCTTACCTTTCCAACGCCACACATTTCACTTGAATCGGAGTTCTATAACTCCAGATATAGTTAAAAATCTGAGGAGAGGTCAGACAGTAACAGTTTAAAAATGGACAGTAACAATTGGACAGTAACAGTCCAAGCGTTTGTTAATGAGCGATTTTGACTAATTTAGAGGCAGAACTGGGTTCTTCCCAAAACATAGAACTTGTAGCCTCATGTCTTACCTTTCCAACGCCATAAATTTTGCTTAAATCAGAGTTCTATAACTCCAGATATAGTTAAAAATCTGAGGAGAGGTCAGACAGTAACAGTTCAAAAATGGACAGTAACAGTTGGACAGTAACAGTCCAAGCGTTTGTTAATGAGCGATTTTGACTAACGTAGAGGCAGAACTGGGTTCTTCCCAAAACATAGAACTTGTAGCCTCATGTCTTACCTTTCCAATGCCATAAATTTCACTTGAATCGGAGTTCTATAACTCCAGATATAGTTAAAAATCTAAGGAGAGGTCAGACAGTAACAGTTCAAAAATGGACAGTAACAGTTGGACAGTAACAGTTCAAGCGTTTGTTAATGAGCGATTTTGACTACCTTAGAGGCAGAACTAGGTTCTTCCCAAAACATAGAACTTGTAGCCTCATGTCTTACCTTTCCAACGCCATAAATTTTGCTTAAATTGGAGTTCTATAACTCCAGATATAGT
>Ga0325411_1004215_pt1 | contig 16179 bp, 9 predicted proteins | sample PopdelMetagenome_13_FD_206181 | JGI IMG/M metagenome (GOLD analysis project Ga0325411, IMG submission 206181) | Populus deltoides microbial communities from Bellville, Georgia, United States - Xylem-PdIQD-R4 | ecosystem: Host-associated > Plants > Phyllosphere > Stem > Wood/Secondary xylem...
CTTTCAACACTGACCCTCCTTCCAAAACCACCACAGACCACCATCACCGTCCCATCTCTTCAAACTGAAACCACTCACCCAGCCTAAGCCTCCACCTATCGCAGTCCTGCACCCAAACCTTGTGTCTACCAACCAAACAATCAAACCAAAACAGCACCAACACAGTTGCCTCTCCATTTTCACAATCATCAACCAACCACGGCTGATCCAGCAACAGCAGCCCCCCGTCGTGACAGCCACCCATCCATTTGTTGAAAGGTAAGCTGATTACTTTTTTTTGATAGCAGAGAAGAAGACTCAGCAGGTAGTAGCGAGAAGAATGAAGAAATGGAAGAAATTATGTTAAAACAGGTAAAGAAACAGTTAAAACAGTTATGGCAATTATAGTCAGTTTTTTCTGTTAATTTCTGTTACAACCGTTTGTTACATATGTAAGAATCGTAGCCCTCCATTAATAGATGGATGAGATGATTTTGATTCCTAAAATAATAGAATCAGTTACATGCAACGTGTATAAAAGCAGAGTTGCTGCATAAATGAAAAATATGAAATTCTTCTCAATCTTCTCTGCAAAACGTAAATACAATTCTCTTCTAAATACTGTCAAGAAATAAACATGGTATCAGAGCTCACAAACTGATTCCTAAGAGGGGCGTAACAATGAAAAACAGATTAATTAAACTGTTAATTACTCAAAAATGGTAGGATCAAGCTCTACTGGAGGAGATTTAAGAAATCCATAGTTCAATGGCACAAATTACGATTTTTGGGCTGTAAAGATGGAGACAATCCTCATAGCATTTGATCTATGGGATGTAATAGAAGCTAGAATACAATCTCATCAATCACCTGAGGTTGTAATTGGATCAGGCGATGAAGAGAGTGAAGCTGAGCAACCTACATTGCAAACATCCACTACATCCAGAGAAGATAAAATCAAGAATGCAAAGGCATTAAGCCTCATACAAGGAGCATTAACAGACGACCTTTTTCCCACGTATAAGAAATGAGAAGACTGCAAAGGGAGCTTGGGACATCTTGATAAGAGAATTCAGAAGAGATAAAAAGGTTAGAGCTGTAAAACTTCAAGCTGTGAGAGCTGACTTTGAGTACCTGAGAATGACAAAAAGTGAAAGTCTAGATGGATATCTAGCTAAATTCTTTGCAACTGTGAATAACTTGAAATCATTAGGAGAAGATGTATCAAAAAACAGAATTGTGCAGAAACTGCTAATGAGTCTAAGCAGAAGATATAAGTCCATTGTGTCAATCATTGAGGAGACACGAGATCTTGATGTTCTAAAAGCAGAAGAAGTCATTGCTTTTGTTAAAGTCTATGATAAGAGGGAGGATCTACATGATGATAGGGATAAGCTAACAAGAACAGAGAAAGCCTTTAGCAGTTTAAAGGTTGGAAACAATCAAGCCTACAGCTCACACAAGGATTTTCAAAGCAGACCTTCTCAAAGATGGCAATCATAAGACAGGAAGGGATCAAATTCATTTCCAAACAGAAACTTAAGCAACTACAACAATCCTAACTGGAATAACACTGCTTGGGGAAGTAGTCAAGCGAGTGTAAAGCCATAGTGTCAAGTCTGCCAAAAGCAACATTTTGGTTTATGCAGACACAAAGGAAAACCAAGATGCGGAAGATGTAATCGGTTTGGCCACATTGCAAAAGACTGTGAAAGTCACAGTCACAAACAACTAGCAAATTATGCAAAAGAAGAGAGAACATCCACTGGAACCATGTTCTGTGCTTGCCATTCTACAAGCTTGCAAGATAAAAAGATATGGTTTGTGGATAGTGCCTGCAGCAATCACATGACCTCTAAAGAATCTGAACTAATCAACATCGATAGAACAGTGACCTGCAAAGTAAAGATGGGCTCAGGAGATCTTATGCAAGCAACTAGAAAAGGCACATTGGTTGTGGAAACTCAGCATGGAAAAAGATATATAAAAGAGGTACTGCTTGTTCCCGGATTGGATGAAAATCTATTGAGTGTTGGCCAGATGATGGAGCATGGTTATTATATCCTCTTTGGAGGTAACAAAGCAGTGATATTTGATGATGAAAGCCTCAACAATGTTATTGCAATAGTGACCATAGGAGGAAATCGTTGCTTTCCACTTTCACTTGAGTCCATCACACTTGCAGCAAGAAAAGCTTCAGTGACTGAGGACTCCTGGATATGGCATAGAAGACTGGGACACTTGAACTTTGCTAGCATGAAGAAGATGCAGTAGAAAGAGATGGTATGTGGACTTCCTGTTCTGAGAGAAGTAGAAGATGTATGTGCAGGCTGGCATCAGGCAAACATCACAGGGAGAAATTCGACAAAAAACATGCGTAGAGAGCAAGCTATCCACTGGAATTAATCCACACTGATCTGTGTGGACCAATGCAGAATGAGTCTGTGAGAGGGAACAGATATTTCATCACATTCATTGACGATTACTCAAGAATGTGCTGGGTATACTTCCTCATAAACAAATCTGATGCACTAAATGTGTTTAAGAAATTTAAGGCATTTGTTGAGCTGCAAAGTGGATATAAACTGAAGAAGCTGAGAAGTGACAGAGGTGGAGAATATACCTCAAATGAGTTTGAAGAATTTTGTGCAAGACAAGGAATGGAGAGGCAGCTGACAGTTGCATACTCCCCTCAACAGAATGAAGTTGCAGAGAGAAGAAACAGAACAATTTGCGAAATGGCAAGGTCCATGCTGTTAGAGAAAGAAATGCCAGTAATCTTCTGGGTAGAAGCTGTGAATATAGCTGTGTATATTCAGAACAAATGTTATACAACATCAGTCATTGAAAAGACTCCATTTGAAGCCTTCACGGGAAGAAAGCCAGGAGTCAAGCATCTAAAGGTGTTTGGTTGCTTGTGCTACACTCACATCCCATCATCACTAAGGTAAAAATGGGATAGCAAAACTGGAAAGGGAGTGTTTGTTGGATATGGTAGTTGTGAGAAGGGGTATAGAGTATATGACCTGAAATCTGAAAAGATTGTTCTCTCAAGAAGTGTGATTTTCAGTGAAGATAGAGCATGGAATTAGGAAAGAAATCTGACGAGCCAAAATCACTTGTCTCTCAATCTTGAAAAAGGTGAAGTTAAAGGTGAAAATTCTGTAGAACACCTTGCTGCAGCTCAACCCGATAATATTGAACACTGCCATCAAAATTCTACAAGTGGAGAGTTAGCTGAGAATATTGACAGTGATAACAGTCAACAATCTTCACCTAGCTTTACTCCAGTAAAATTGAAAACCTTGCAAGATATATATGCAAGGTGTCACATGTGCATCATAGAACCTAAAAACTATCAAGAAGCTTTTGGAGATAAAGCTTGGCAGGAGGCTATGAAAGAAGAATTGGAAGTGATAGAGAAGAACAATACTTGGGAATTGGTGGAGAGACCAATTGATAAACCTGTGATAGGAGTGAAATGGGTGTAGAAAACTAAGCTTCATCTTGATGGAACAGTACAGAAACACAAGGCTTGCCTTGTAGCAAAAGGATATGCACAGAAATCCGGAATTGATTACAATGAAACCCTTGCACTAGTAGCAAGGCTGGACACAATCCGGACTCTCATTGCACTTGCAGCACAGAAGGGATGGAAGTTGTTTCATTGGATGTTAAGTCAGCATTCCTAAATGGTGTCCTCAAAGAAGAAGTATATGTTGAGCAGCCTGAAGGGTTTAAAGTCACGAATGTAGGACACAAAGTTTACAAACTAAAGAAGGCCTTGTATGGATTAAAGCAGGCACCGAGGGCCTGGTATAGTGAGATTGATGCATACCTCTCTATATGTAAATTTAAAAGGAGCACAAGTGAGGCTACTCTGTATACAAGGTCAGACCTCGAAGGTAATTTGATCATTGTCTCAATCTATGTTGATGACATTGTTTACACTGGCAGCAGTGAAAGGCTACTTAGTGAATTTAAAAGAGAAATGATGCAGAGGTATGAGATGTCTGATCTTGGGCTCCTTCATCACTTTCTTGGCATGGGAATACTGCAAACTGATCAAGGGGTATTTATTCATCAAGGCAAATATGCCAAATCCTTGCTTAGTAAGTTTGGACTTGATGACTGCAAACCAGTCTCCATTCCCTTGGCCACTGGTGAGAAACTGAAGAAGGTGGATGAGAGTGAGTTGGCTGATGAAGGACTTTACAGAAGAATAGTAGGGAGTTTACTATATTTGACAGCAACAAGACCTGATCTAATGTATGCTGCAAGCTTATTATCACGGTTCATGACTGGACCTACCAAGATTCACATGGGAGCTGAAAAAAGAATCCTAAGATATATGCAAGGAACTCTCAGCTATGGGATTGAATACGTAAGGGATCAATCAGTAACTCTTATTGGATTTTGTGATGCAGATTGGGCAGGAAGTGAAGATGATAACAAGAGCACTTCGGGCTATGCATTCAGCTTTGGAATTGGAGTATTCTCCTGGTCCTCTATGAAACAGAACACAATAGCATTATCAACTGCAGAAGCTGAGTATGTCTCAGCATCAGAAGCAACTGCTCAGGCCATTTGGTTACGGTTTGTGCTTGATGATTTAGGTGAAATGCAAGCTGAGGTAACACCCTTGTTTTGTGATAACATGTCAGCAATTTCAATGGCCAGAAATCCTATTTTTCATCAAAGAACTAGACACATAAACAGAAAGTATCATTTCATAAGAGAGGCTCTGCAAGAAGGAGTGATAAATATACAATTCTGCAGAAGTGAAGAACAACTTGTAGACATCTTCACAAAAGCATTGCCTAAGGATAGATTCAAGCATCAAAAGTTGAAGCTTGGAGTTAAACCAGTTAACAGCTTAGGAGAGGTTGTTGAAAGGTAAGCTGATTACTTGTTTTTTATAGCAGAGAAGAAGACTCAGCAAGCTGTAGCGAGAAGAATGAAGAAATGGAAGAAATTCTGTTAAAACAGTTAAAGAAGCAGTTATGACAGTTATAGTCAGTTTTTTCTGTTAATTTCTGTTACAACCATTTCTTACATATGTAAGAATTGTAGCCCTCCAATAATGGATGGATGAGATGATCTTGATTCCTAAAATAATGGAATCAGTCGTAAATGAAAAATATAAAATTCTTCTCAATCTTCTCTGCAAAACGTAAATACAATTCTCTTCTAAATACTGTCAAGAAATAAACACCATTCACCTCTGATTTCGGCCAAACGCAGCTGTCCCTCCATTTTCTCCAGCAGCTCCACCATCCACGGCTGTTCCAGCAACAGCAACGCAAGACCTCATCCTCCCAACAAAAACCGTCACTTTCACCCCCATCCCTCCACCGTGGCCATTAGCCAACAGCCCCTGTTCTAACCACCCCAACAATCCCATCACAAAGACTCGCCCTTTCCTCGTGACAGCAACGCTGTCCACAGCAACCCATGACAGTCACCACTGCCCAGCACCAAAACCAGTAAACCCAACCATCTCATCTTCCAAACCATCAGATCTACACAACACCAGCAGCCTGCACAGACCCATTTCTCCCTCCCTCTCGGCTCAACTACCCAGCCACCGGGCAGCCACCCCTCAACAATCACAAGAACCATCCACAGCAGCGTCGCCCCTTCTGCCACCACTGCTCCAGTATTTCTCTCCTCACTAGTATAAAATCCCGATACCAGTAACCCAAAATCAACATAAGCAGCCTCGAAGAAGGCGCAAGCCACCTCAAAAGCCATTGGAAATAAATGGGTCATGGCTTAAATCTCATTAAAGCCAATTCTTAACAATTTTAATGTAATTTTATTTTAGGAATAATATTAGGTTTTTCTTGATTAAGTGTTAAGTAGAGTTAAACAAAAAAACCAAGAAACAGATTAAAACGAGAAAAAAATAATTAAAAAAACTAAACTGTAAAAAAAACCGATTAAAATTTTTGTAAAAGTTTTTAGTTCTGTTCAGTTTCGGTTTCAGAAACCTGAAACCGGAAAAACCCTAACAGAACCAAATCGGTTTAATTAAGGGGGTACAATAAATACAAAAAAAATGCATTCTAATTCTTAACCCTAGTGTCTAGACTCCAGCTATCCTTGCTTCTAATTAAGCCGCTCCCTCAACCCTCACAATTCATACTTTCACTCACAGATCTAACAAAATCAACTAATCAAGTTAATCCATCTTCATCTATAGTCAGCCACATCCCTCTCCCACACCATCTGTCGCACCCGACATCGCGGCGGCCCACAAATAATTCTAGATTATGAATTATGGAAAAAAAACAGATTTTTGGCATCTTATTCTTTTAGGGGGAAATGTCTTGTTTAAGGAGTCGCCACCTAGTATTATGGTCACTAGGAACCTTAACTGGTCAACAGAGATTCTATGGCTCGGGATTGGTTACGTAAAAAGGAAGATATTATCACCCCTTAAACGTTCTGCCTGAGGCAGACTGCATTGCTAGTTTTGTCTTAAATTACTAAACATTTATTCGCTTATGCTATGATGATTTGTTTATAATATTCCTGACTCTGGCGCCAGTGAATATTCGAGCTCGAGTAATTCCAACTCTAGCGTTGGTAAAAATTCATAGCTACGAAAAAAATTAGATCAATATTTTTTATTCCTTACTCTAGCGTCAGTGAATAAATAAATAAAAATAAATTTATTTTTACGCATGCACATATTTTTTTATTTTTCTAGTTAATAAAATAAAATACAACGAATAAAAATAATATAAATTTAAACCGGTATTTTTATTCCTGACTCTGGCGTCAGTGAATAAACCAATAAATTTACATTATTTTTATTCATGCATACATATTTTTTATTTTTTCTACTTTTTTTCTGTTTTTTATTTTTTCTGTTTTTTCTATTTTTACTTTTTTTGGGCTGGGCTGGACCCAGCCAGCCCGGTTTCAAAACTAAAAAAGAAGGTCGGGTCACTGGTTTGGACCAGTGACCCGGCTGGATGGCAAGCGTGCGTTACACACGCCTGCCCAATGAATTACAATTCACTTGCTACACTAGCAAGTGAATTATAATTCACTGCTACTGTAGCAGTTAATTAAAATGCAAAGGAGAGAGGAGAAGACTTACCAGTGGTCTGCTGCTCCTGAAGATGAAGACGAAGTTGAGGGCGGTCGGTGCTATTCCTCTTTTCTGTTCCTTCTTGGTGTTCCTCTAGTCTTCCTTCTCCCTGCCCTCTTTTCCTTTACTTTTATAGGTTCCTTCGTCTCCTCTGATCTCTCTCCCTCTCTCTACTGTGTTTTATTTCGTTCACTTTGTTTGCGTTTTAGAGACAAAAGCAAAGCTGGGAACGCTGGCTTTTTGCTCTTTCCTTTTCTTAGTCTGTGTTTTCGGTCCTCTCTTCCCCTGTGTTATTCGTTCTTCACCCCCTCGTCCTCACTCTCCTGGTTCTGCTCACCGTCTCCTGTTTACAGTATTCTCTCTTGGTCTCTCTCTCTTGTTTTCTCTCTTCGTCTCCCCTGGTTTTGTTTTTGTCTTTCCCCTCTCTGTCTCCTGGATTTTTTTCGCTCTCTCTCGGTTCTGTGATTCCCACCTCTGTGATTCCTCCTCCTGTTTATTTTTTCTTCGTCAGTTTCTGCCCTCCTTCACTCAGTTTCCCCAGTTTTTTTTTTTTACCCCTGGTGTTCTCTCATCTTCTCTGGCTTTATAGCCAGAGAATGCCAAGCATCTCTACAATTGAAACGGCTTCAAAGCCATTACTGTAGAAACCATTCCTGTGGAAGGAGACGAAGAAGGCGACGACTGATTTCTAGAAACGGCGCCGTTTGTGTGATGGGAATGGCCATTTGCAATCTAGTCACTGAAGTTCTGAAATCGTGTAATCAAGCCCCTGAATAAATTGTAATTGGACTCCTGCTTTTCGGCGCTTTTTACAAACTAATCCTTGGACTTTAATCTGTTTTGCAATCGTACCCCTAATTAACCCCAAACTTTGATATTGCTTCAATTAAGTCCCTGATTTCATTAATTTAATTAAATCCAAAGTTTAATTAAGTCTAAAACTTATCAATTCTCCAATTAAACCCTTGATTGGATTAATTGGATTAATTCCAAAGTTTAATTAAATCCCAAAACTTCCAATCATGTTGCCTTTAACCCAAATTTTAACTCATTCTTCATTTATTTTATTTTACTTGCTTTTCATCATTATTTTTTTTTCATCATCATTTTTTATATCCTTTTCAGTAAATAAAATAATAATAATTAAAATAAAAAGGTTAAAAATTGGGTTATGACACCATCTTCATCTTCAATTCTAACAAACTAGTCAGTCAGCCACATCCCTCTCCCACACGGGCATGAGTCGCATGATATACACCACACTGACACACTGAACCTCCAGAGTCCAAATCTAGCAAACCAGTTACCTCCCTCTCTCACACCCGACCTTGAATCGTGTCACAACTCATACCATGTATGATTTTTTTCTGTCAATCTCTGTTTTTATTTTTTTTAACATATGCTCTGTGATTTTGTGTATTTGTTGGTATATCCTTAAAAAATCTAGTGGTATTTTGGTTAGAGTTGTATTTTGGTTGATTTGTTTCTATATTAAAAAATCTGTGATTCTATGTGTTCTGTGGATTCTAGGAATATGCTTAAATTTAGCGTAGGGATGATTTTTTTCTGCATTACTGAAGATGCTTAAAATACCTTCTTGATATTTAGTTGAATTAGCTATAGAAAAAGGAAAATAATATGTATAAACTCATGTGTAACCTGCTATAAAATGATCGTGCAGTGCAGGACCAATTGAAGCCTTCTTTATGACATTAACATGCCCCTAATATGTGTGTGAGTTCTAAAGATTTGTTGGAAAATTTGTGTTTTGCTGTTGAATATATTAATAGGGTATTTTCCAGCGGAGCTGCTCAGATTAAGTAGCACGCTTTATTGTGTTTTAAGCAATATATTAGTTTAGTTATTTTGACAAGATTTTGAGATCCTTGCCAAGCAACCTCTCCAATCTATATGAAATGATGGTTACATTGCCAATTTGGGTTACTTTGCTTTGCTATATGTTGATTTTTGTAATGCCTTGCCTGCTTTCTCAAAGTTTGCAAAAATTTCGATGTTATCACTAGAAGTAACTATTATCTAGATCTGATACATTATGTTGTTTCTTGATGTTTATTAGTACATTTAAGTTATAGCCAAGGCCAAGGTCGGTGAGGTAATTAGCTGGGGGAGGTGGTGGAGAAAATGGAGGGAATTGTGGTGGTAGGGGTGGACATTTGGGTTTAAAGAGGGAGTGGGAGTCCATTTGAGGGGTGAGAAAAGAGAAGGGTATGGGGATTAGAGGAGATTGTTTTTGCTGAAAGTTGGTATTTTGTTGAATAATGAGTATGATGGGGTTATGAAATAAGTGAAGCCAAGATACATGCTTTCTAGGACTTTCATATTGTTTTAAAGAATGTCATTGTCATATGGGAAGGAGTTAACTAATTAGTATTCAAGATTGCATTTGCTTGACCAGGACTATGTTTGATGGGTATTGGTTGTTTAATTAACAATAGATGACAACCAGTTTTTAATATTCTTGTTGAAAGCTTTACAAGAATAATTGCTTGAATCTTTATTAAACAACTAGAGACATGGCTGTCATTTGTTTCACTACTCTAAAGCACCGGCTGCGAAATGGGTCATGTTCATTAGTACATTTAAGTTATAGCCAAGGCCAAGGTTGGTGAGGTAATTAGTAGGGGAAGGAGGGGAGGTGGCGGAGAAAGTGTAGGGGATTGTGGTAGTGGGGGTGGACATTATTCCATGGGGTTAATTGGAAATATTAGGGATGGTTACTTACTGCATTTCCAAAAGTATTGGCTTTTACCTGCAACGCTGTAGGTACGAGTCTTGAGATCAGCCATGTATACACAAATGTTGAAGGATAGGTTGCAACAAGAATAAGTTTCCTCATTTAGGTTGAGCATTTTCTACTATGCTAAGATGGTCATAATTAAATTCAAGAGGATCTGATTTTTTAAAAAAAATCTCATATGGTGCCTTTCATGAAATACTTCAACTATGATGATCATCATTCTTCTAGATATCGTTGTTCATATTCTTCAATCTGTCATGACACATGTGGAATATATATTCTATTTAAACCACTTTTATTTATTTATTGTTTCTTTTCTTCATTATGAATATGGTATTTGTTTTTGCTGACTTATTTTGTGATTTATTAATTAAATTGTTTGAAATCATCTAACATGTATAATTTTTTATTTTGTAGAATTTGGTGGAAAGTTACATCTAGCAACGAATGATAATTAGTTCAAAAGGTACTTTAATGGTAAAATACTACTTTTTATTTTTATATATTCTAATTTATTTTATCATGTTATAATTTTAGATCTTGAATTCCAAGTTTTGATGTCAATGGTATGAAGGAATCAAAGTGCAATGTTCTTGTCATCTTGATGTGCTTTTCGATTGGGGTGATGTGCACAATGAAGATTTATATTTTTTGCATGAAGTGTTTTTTTTTTTTGGCAAGGATATTTGTTGTTTCTTTTTAAGACATTTTGAAGGCAATGCTTTGTAATTTAAATTTTAACTTGGTGTGTGTGTTATTTAAACTTTGATGCAGGAGGAGTCCAAAACACAAATATTAGAAAGACTTGCAACATATTGAACATAATATTAGCACTAATAATTTAATATAAATGAATACTCAGTGACAAAATATTAAATATATTATAAAATCTTGTAACAAAATTAGATAATATTAACATCAATTACAATCCTATCAGAAACCCATCAGAAAGCCCAAACAAAAAATACAAGTTTTCTGGTTTTTATGTTAAAAAATTGAACCGAACCTAACCGAAACCAATCAGTTTGAACCGGTTCGGTTTCGATTTGAATTTTTTAGTTTTTCAAAATTTTATGTTGGTTATTTTTTTAGATAAAAACCGAACCGAACCGAAAATGATCACCCCTAGTGTTAGGCTAGTAACTGACTTATAAAACTAGTCCTTCTATGAAAATCTTCGATGCTTAAATTAGCAAAAATAGAAAGAATATGTTTGTGAAAATAGTGTTTGTATGCCAAAGTGAGTTTGAGTGAGCATGTATGAGCATGAGTGGCTTACTTCAGGACCTTTCTTTTTATGTGGTGTCGTATGGTATTTATAGGTACCTAATAGGACATAGCTTATCTTGTGGAGATCTTACCTGGTAGGGTGCAAAAACAATAACAATGAGTATATGTTTCTCTATAAATTTATGTATTTTATTGGTACACCACACTTAACATTGGAGGACAAGTTAGTGCTTAAGAGTAAGCAATGAGGGGTAAGAGTGGCAAGCCAAGAAAGTTGGAGTAGGCTCTAGTTTAAGAATAATTATTGGTGGAAAGGTTGCCCTAAAAAGTTAATGAAAGTTTGTTTATTGGCGAGAGAGGGTGTTATATTTTTAAGAAAATATATTCTTGAGTTTGTGCCATAGCTTGGCAAGAATAAAAAGTACAGAGATAAAAACGAGGGGTGAGAGGGAAGAAAACCAAACCTAACTAACAAAGAATCAGGCTCAATCTGGGCCTGCAACCCAATAGCCCGTTTTGGGTTACTATCTAGCAATATATATGATCAACTATCATCTTCTCTTAAGGATTTATCTCAATCTCTTCTGAAAACTAAAAAGTTTTCATAGGAAAAACATATTTCCTACTATGAATGAGAAAATTACAATAAGACTTAAAAAGATAATTTGAAAGGCTTTTTTTTTTCATAAGCTCTTATTTGTCACCCTTTATGTTCATCCTTTCATGGTTACAGTGAAGAACCGGCCAAATAACTTTGTCTTGCTCTGAAAATCAAACCAACAAGTCTTATTAAGAGATTTAAAGTATTAGGTAAGATCCCAAATTTTATTTCTATGCAAATTAAGATGAGGGTATCATTATTGATGGTAAGAGTAGAGATTATGTTGACGACAACTTATAGATCATAATGGTGTTTTTCAATGTGATTCGTGATAGTTCAGCTCTTTTATCTTCTTTATTTCTCTCCCTTTGTTCTGATGTGATAATTTAGGGTTTGATTTTATGGAGGCATTTAGTGGTGGGCAATGGCTAAGATTTAGTGTTGCGATAGTTTTTCCTTGTATGGTGGTTGGAGATCAATCCTTTAGGTAGAAACTACAGATATAGGAAAGGAATTGTTGGCAGAGTTATTGGTCAAAGGTCGAGCTTAGGGAGATTATTGATAATTTGGTATAGCACAAACTAGTTATTTGACCCGCGGGTTAGATATTGTTTTTTACCCAAAAAAAGTTATATATACATGCTTTTCCAACATGTTTTTATACATAAAAAAAATTTAAAGTGTGAATCAAAAAACTTATATGTATGTAATCAAATAAACCGAGAACTATCTATGTTAAATAAATAATAAAAACAGCCATTACTGATAAATAAAGATGAAAATGAAAAAAATCAAGAGACATATATAGATAAAAAAAAATTCATTACCATAAAATAGTAAAACACTAATGGAATATTCCGTCAATGTTTAAAGCTTGGTTCCATTGGAAGTGTCATAACCCAATTTTAGGTTTCCCCCAAAATCATCTTTTCCCTTTTTAATAAATAAATGAAAATGAAAATGGAAAAAAAAATGAAAAATGAAATAGGATGAACAACTTGATGTGTTTCTCCCTTGCATATCTAATCCATTTACCTAGATTCTCACAAACTATTAGGTTTTCTAATGACCATGATGAGATTTAGATTTGTGACAAATTGAGGGGAACAATCGTGTTTTTTTTTTTTTTGAAATGAAAGAAGAAGGAGAAGAAATGAAGGAGGGGGAACAAGGGGGGTCGTATTGTTGGTTATAAATTTAATATTTTCGAAGGGTTTCCTGATGGAAATTAGTGATGAAAAATTATCATCAGTAATTTGATCAAACGACAATAGAATAATTTGTTTAAATCAAATGACAATAGAAATAGACACATGAAATTAAATAAATAAATAAAATATTATGTAAGGTTGCATATATTAAAAATATTATCAAAAATATAAATATTTTTTATCCATATAAAACATTAAAAATATTATAGACGAATTAGAATAATATGTTCAAAAAATTAAATGTTTTAAAATAATTAAAAAAAGTGCTCTTTAAAAATGTCTAACAAAAAAATAAAAGAGAGAACGATTATTGATTTAAATCTAAATGAAGAATTTGTTTTGAAGAAAGACATAAATAGAAAATAGAAAAAAAAAGAGAGAAAGGCCAAGCTAGCAAAATAAAAAATAGAAAAAAGAAGAGAAAAAGACCAGGCTAGCACTCATGGCCCATTTAGTAAGGGTCTGAGCGTGCATGAACCCTTGTACATTTTTGTTGGTAGATGTTGTACGCTTTAAATTTTTTTGAAAAAAAAATTAGACGACATCATTTGACTATGCCTAGATTTTGATTACTATGGCGGCTAAAAAATCAAGTCTAAAGTTTTTTTATCCAAAAACTCACTCCCAACCCAATTTTCACCCAAACCACCTTAACAAAGCCCGGAAACCTGAAATCAATCGAAAATCAAAAATCTTCTCAAGCTCAGATTTATTATTTAGGCACTTTCAATATAAAATAAAACATCAGTGGAACTTTTCTCATCGTATGGAACCATTAGATATAAAGATCGACTGTTTTGGTGGTTAGAATCGGTGTCAATATTATTTTTATCTCTCTATTTCTGAAACTCGATGACTTTCTCTCTCCTTTCTCAAACCAGTAGAATAAAAAAAAAGAAGTTTTAGGCCAATTTTTCTTTTTTTGAAACTTCAAAAATTTGAGGGATTCCATTGTTATAATTAGTAAACAATGGGGACTAAGGTGAACATTTTACAAAAAAAAATCCAAAAACACCACTCATCTTCCATGTGCGTTTCATTTTAATCATTTGTTTTTTAATTTTGCCCGTTATTAAGTCAAATTAACATCCAATCAAGCTCTCATACAGAAAAAAAGAAAGAAAGAAAGAAAACTTATGGGCAGAATAAATCCACGGTATCCGGAAGGAGTCCACGAGGGGGGGGGGGGGGGGGGGGAAGACATTATTTCCCCACACTTTAAAAAGTCATTGTAATAATCAACGAGAGTAAACTTTAATTTGGGACTCGCAATAATTGATTCACATAAAATTACTGCTATTTGTATTATTGTTTTTTTCTAAATCATACTTAGCAAAAAAGGAAACGTATATGTTAGATTTTATTTCTCTTATTTGTTGGAATAAAATAAAAATTAAAAAGTATTATTTTCATGACCTTTCCTTTATAGTTATGTTATTATTTTATAGAATCGGTGTCAATATTATAGTTCTTGTTCTAGAAATTATCAATTAATATCTCTCATCTTTTTTAAAAAATATTTCCTTGTGTTTGTGTTTTAGCGGCCATGAAGCTTGAACGTTTGAAATTAGGATCTAGGTTTGGCTGTGAGCGAGCATTTTTCCATGCGAAGCGAACAGCCATCTTGAACGACACGCAAATTAAAGCATTTTCAATCAAGACACAAATAAATCAATTCCAGCAATTTCCATTCCTGTCCTTTCGATCTGTCGGTTGGTTAAACTTAAAGATTAATTAATTAATTAAAAATATATTAATACCTGAATTGATGCATGAATTTTTTTTATTTTTGATTTTGTATAATAGTTTTTGTTCAAGTGTTTTTCAGAAATATATTTGTCTTGAAGAAATATTAAATTGATTTTTTAAATATTTTTTTAATAACTGTAATATGTTAACATCCAAAATAAATAAAATTATTTTAATATATTTTTAAATAAATAAAATATTATATGCCTAAATGTGTTAGCTTTCCAGCTACCCCCAAGCTTACTTTTTTATCATATTATTCGAGTGGTGGTTGTAGATGCTGCCTTTTTGCGTTCCTTGATTTCCTCTTGTACTCTCTAGTCTCTTCTTCCTTGCCTTCTTGTATTTTTAGCTAATTACAAGTCAAGACTAGAATATTGTCACGAGCTACGTTGTGTTTAGGATTAATTTTTTTTTCAATGTACAAAAAACAATTTAGACATTGCTAATATTATTTTCATAGAAATAAGAATTTAAAACATGTGAAAATTGATTCGATTTGAAGTGGTTGTTTTAGCGGGTTTAAAGACAATCCAGATAACCAATAAAATATACTTTGATAAAAAATAAATATTTAAGATGAGATCAATAACATATTAGATCGATTCAGTTTAATATAAGTTAACTTGTTAATCCACATACCAAAACATAGGATCATGATAACTTTATAGAAAGTAAATTAAAACCAATTATGAAGTTCAATCTCCAATAAACTCAATGTTAAAAGATGAATGTGAAAAAAATCAATTAAAAAAATAACCCGGATCAACCCGCCATATTCATGATCGGGTCATGAGACTAGGATAACCATGTAGAAAACAAATTGAAATAAATTATGAAACTCAATTATCAATCAATCTAGTGTTAAAAGATGAAATTGAAAAAAAATTGATTAAAAAAAACTCAAATCAATTAAAGTTAACTTGTCAAACTCATGACCCGAGTTATGAGATGAAGATAACCTTATAGAAAACAGACTGAAATACATTATGAAATATAATTCTTAATCAAACTAATATTGAAGAATGAAATTAAAAAAAAATTAATAAATAAAAAGAAAAAAAACTTAAGTCAATTGATCAAACTCACAGTCCAAGTCATGAGTCTAGTATAACCTCGTAAAAAAATTAAATTTTTTTTATAAAACTCAATCTCCAATCACCGTAATGTTATAGAATTGAAACTAAAAAAAAAACATAAATTAGAAATGAAATTAAAAAAAAAAGGAAGAAAAACATAACACTAGTATAATGAAATAGCATTACATGGTAGGGTTCCTTTATTTTATTTTTTATTTTTTTGTTAATAAGGTGTTTTACGAATTATATATACTGCCCACCAAAAAAACTTAACTAAATTAAGATCCGGTAGAGACTGAATTGATCTCGGTAAAAGTTAGTTTAAGGATTGATGGATGTTCATTATTGTGTAACTTTTATAGTTATAGCTTGAAAACGTAAATTAAAAAAAAAAGTTTTATAATTTTTTCATAATAAAGATTTCAAGATATAAAGTAGATACATTTATAATTTATATTAATTAATTAAAT
>Ga0325411_1004216_pt1 | contig 16177 bp, 8 predicted proteins | sample PopdelMetagenome_13_FD_206181 | JGI IMG/M metagenome (GOLD analysis project Ga0325411, IMG submission 206181) | Populus deltoides microbial communities from Bellville, Georgia, United States - Xylem-PdIQD-R4 | ecosystem: Host-associated > Plants > Phyllosphere > Stem > Wood/Secondary xylem...
ATTCAAAGTTGATTCCTTAACACAAACCTTAATATTATAGGTATTTCTACAATCTTTATACTTTTCTATATTAAAAACATATCTATTGACAAAGTACCTATTATAACATTGAACCTTTCATTCATGACCCAAAGATAACAATTTCAAACCATTAGTATTGCCTTCTATATTGTATACCTGGTTAAAGATAACAACTAACAGTAGATAAAAAAAATTAAGTAAATATATTCTTATTATAGTTACAAATTATAACATACTTTTGTTTTAAAACACGTGATAAATTGTTTATTTTGTATTTAGAAAATTTGATCTTTAGTAAGAATCAAACTATGCTACAAATATACAACCAAACTACGCTATAAATACTAATAAAAATATTAATATATTAACTTAAAATATAAGTGGGTAGGTTTGCTTACTTGGTGTAAGGAATATATAGAAAACACTATACCAAGACAATGATATTGACACTACGGTGTGTGGTGTGTTGGGTGATAAAATTTATAATGATGAGGCCTAGATTTGTGGCAAATAAAGGGGAAGGGCTCCTATTTTGATTTGCAATTAAAGAGAAATTGGAGGAAGAAGAAGAAGAAAAAGGAAAGGATGATGCTGGTGTTAGTCATAACACTTTTAAATTTGCTAAAAGAATTTTTTATAGAAAAATATTGCTTACATGTCATCTTATTAACGAAATCATCGATAAAATTTTTATATTTTTTTATTCTGTTAGTAATTTCAGAAAATAAGCCATCGGTTATTACGCGATATATTTTTTATAAAGATATTTTATCCTTCTTATCATCATAAAGTATCATAAAATATTGATAAAAAATATTTTATCAGTGTTTGGCAATTTTTTTATGCTCTATTATTTGACAATTTTTTTATGCTGAAATGGCCGGAAGCTATAATCTTTCCTCCCTTTCATTGATTTCATAATTTTTTTAATCGAGGAAAGAAGATTTAATTACGTGGTTAAATTAAGTTGGCTGAAATAAATTATGTGATGATTAATTTAATTATCAAATATTGCAGCTAGCTCATAAGTAAAACCGAAGTTTGAGCCTACGAATCTTCTTGTTAATTTCCTTAATCCCAAGCATGTTCTCATAGCTATTTTTTCCTCCTGTCTTTGGAAACTAATTTGTGTTTACTTTTTTTTTATTAGTAGTAGTAGTAATAACAATAATAATAATAATAATAATAATAATAATAATAATAAAAGAACAATACTTCGAGAAGGAGTACGAAAGTCGGGTTGGCTAAGTCTAGAGAAGCAAGTCATGACATGCATGTATAGCCAAGCAAAAGGTTGATTAGAAGCAGACTTTTATCGAGTTAATTTGCTGGAAAAAACTCAATTGTCAAAGCCACCGCAACTTGGTAGTGATGTTCGACCAAAAAGACTAATTAAGGAATTCTTATATGAAATTCAAACAATATTACGTTCTCAGTATATAGTCTATAGACTAGGGCAGAGAGGATACGAAACGTTGCTTGCCCTTGAATTACATGGTGTGTTGTCATTCTTAAACAAATTCAATGCTTGGATACCAGACAAATCATGTCACATTAATTAAAAAGAAAAAGAAAAAAACTTCCAATTATACTAGTACAATCTAACCTGCCAAGGTTGAGTGGAAAATCTACCCTTGCCCAAAAATTCTCAAATATAAAAAGAAATATTGACAAAAAAATATTTTTGGTAATTATGGTGACATTTATCGGCGGAACATATCATCGATGTTTTTATCAATGAATATTAAGAGAATTACAAGTGGAAAACAAGGAATGAAAAAAATGGGCGGGTATTCTCTCGTTATTTCCATCAAAATATTACAGATAAAATTACCGAATAAAATATAACCATTGCTAATATTTGTCGGTGTATCTATTGGTAATATTTAAGTTATAATCTGTTAGATCCTCTCATCCCTCCCCCATTTCTTCTTCTTCTTCTTCTTTCTTTTTCTGGAGAAAACAACACCCACCTTATTTTGTTGCAAATCAAGCTCTTATCATCACAAATTCAGCCACCTCAACACTTAGTTTGTCAATATCCATATTCTGGTTCAATTTTGTTTTTGAAGATCTGCCACATCAAGTATGCAAACATATCTATTTTTTTATTGTAACCCATTCTTTATTTTAATTTCTTGGTATTTTTTTATGTAGTTTGTTTGTGTGTTTACTTGTTTTATAGCTTTTTCGAATAGAAATTTATTATATAAATGTATGATTTGTACATGTTTCAGTTTATTTGAGATTTTGAAAAATTATATTTGTTTGTTATTTAATAAAATTGAGTTTTATTTTGTAACTTAGGTGTTTTATAATTAAATAAATAATAGGTTATTTAACAGGTACTTTTTATATTTTATCAATTTTATTGTTAAGTTGAAAATTTAGGTAAATTTGGAGGAATTTGAATTTTTTTTGGAGAAAATCGATAATCATTAGAGGGTATTATTAAAATATATTAAATAAGTTTGAGTAAACCAGTGTTAACTAATTTATTTAGTTCACATAATTAATTAATAAATGTTATCATCAATATTCTATATAGGTTTGATATAAGTAATGGATGATTGTTGTTAGATATATTAAGTTTCACCCAAAAGATTGCGCATGATGGATTATTTAATGGGGTTGAGGATTTTATTAGTTACACACTATCTAATCCGAAATATATTAGTGGAGATGGTATTAGATGTCCATGTAAGAGGTGTAAAAATAAATGTTTTTTGATCCAGATATTGTTATGATACATCTTTTATAAAAAAAAAATTCATGGAAAAATACTTGTGTTGGTTTGCACTTTGAGAACCTTATGTTCCTTACAAGACCTTGATAGAAATGATGGTTGAGTCAACGTCTAGTTTTAATAATGTGTATGAAGTTGTAGATGATAATAATAATAATTGTAGAAGTATGGTTATAGATGCAATGATAATGAATTAGGGTTATACAGGTAAATGTTCAATTGTAGATGAAGAACCAAATGTAGACACAACTAGGTTATTTTAACTTTTGAAATATTTTGACAAAGCATTATAAGATGGGTACACAAATCATAGTAAATTATCAGTCATTGTACAAGTGTTCACCATCAAGTTAAATCATAGGCTAAGTGAGATTAGTGATGACAAAATTATTGAATAGGCGAGAAGCATTTTATCTTAAGGGAATAGGTTGAAAGAGAACTTCTATGTTGTTAAATCTTTGATGAAACTCCTTAGCCTAAGATACCAAAAACTTAACATGTGTCCAAACTTCTACATGTTGTACTACCTAAAAATATAGATTTGACCAATTATAGAACTTTTAGGCATGCTTGGTATAATCCCAAAACTGGTAAAGAAAGAACTCTTGTTGTATATAGAAAACTGAGATACTTTCTAATCACTACTAGACAGCAAAACTTATTCATGCCTCTGAAGACTTTTGAATATATGACATGGTATCATTCACATGATGCGGTGGATGAAGTCCTGATATACCCTTTCAATGGTGAAGCTTAGAAGGAGTTTAATAAGGTGCATCCTTAGTTTTCAATAAAACAACAAAACATACATGTTATGTTATATACAGATGGATTCAATCCATTTGGGTCATTTGCTGCAGCATATTCTTATTGGTTAGTGACATTCATGTTCTTATATACGGTCGTACTTGGTCCTAATAGTCTAGGTAGAATATAGATGTTTGTCTTTGATCATTTAATGATGAGTTGAATCAATTGTGGTCATTCGAGATTTTAATGTATAATGTCTCAAAAAAAAAACAAAATTATTAAATGAAGACAACTTTAATGTGGACTACCAATGATTTTTCTACTTATGAGTTAGTTTCTTATAGGAGAACGCATGAAAAAATTAACATGTCCATACTATATGGAGAATAATAAAGCCTTTACCTTCATAAATAGTGGTAAAACATCTTTTTTTATTGCCACAAGAGGTTTTTACCAACCAATCACAAATACAGAAAAAGCAAAAGAGACTTCTTTGTAGATAGAGTTGAAAGGGATGTTGTACTACCAGTACTGTTATGTCAAAAATTATATGATGCGGTATCACAGTACGAAGGCATTGTGTTTGATTTTCAATCTGTAATCAATTTTTTTCTAGTTTAGATGGGACCCATAATTAGGTAAAATGAAGTATTTTTTAGGAGCTTCCTTATTGAAAGACTAATTTTCTCCGTCATAATTTGGATGTAATGCATATTAAAACAAATATGTTTGAAAATATTTTTAACACGATGATGAATGTGAAAGGGAAGACAAATGACAATATAAATTCTATAATAGATATACCTTTGTTTTGTCACTTTAAGAATATGAAGTTGGTTTATTATGGGTCACGGATGGTAAAGCCCAAAGTCAGTTTTGCTTTAGATAAGAATGCACAGTTACTTATTTTATAATGGCTTAAAAGTATGCATTTTCCTGATTGATATGATTCGAATATATTTAGATTAGTGAATTTGGAGAATGACAGATTGTATGGAATAAAGAGTCATAATTGCCATGTGTTTATATAAACACTCATTTCACTTGCTTACTGAGATTTATTACCAAAAGGGATATGGGCATTCACAAAGATCAGTCAATTGTTTTAGAGATAAATACTTCAACAAGATTCATACCCAATATATGTAGAAGCTTGAAACGAATATCGTTAAGACAATCTACATACTTTAGATGATATTCCTTCCATCCTTATTCGACTTAATTGAACATCTACCTTTATATTTATAGTTTAAGGGAAAGTTTAAAGGCCTTGTCCAATACAGATAAGTGTATCTATTTAAGAGGTTAAGGATTACACATGCATCCCAATTAAATTTCTATTATCTTTATTTTTTTAATTGAAGGCATTCATTTAATTCCAAGCAAATACTTGTTCAACCTTAAAAAAAAATTAAAAAACACGACACATGTTGAGGCTTCAATATGCAAAGCTTATATTATTGAAGAGATCTCAATATTTACTATATTATTTTGAGCCTCACTTGAGAACATGAATCAACCGCGTTTTAAGACATGATAATGATGGGGAAGTGCTTTCGAGTAGGAATTTGTCAATATTTTCTCATCTTGGATGACCTTTATCAAAAAATACAGTGAGAGAAAGATACTTGATAAAAATCAAATTTAGACATGCACATAATTATATGTTATTTAACTATGATGAATTAAGGCCTTTTATTTGGTATGTGCAATATTAACATATTGTTTTTAAATAATTTTTCTCTTACACTAACATAAACTAATAAATTGAATAATTTCTCGTAGACAACATCATTAATTTTTACTATCTTAAAATTAACATCTGGCTGAATCTTAAATTTTTCAAATACAAGATGAGCAATTTCCACGTGGTTCAGAACACATGTAAGCAATACTTAATAGTTTTTAACTGTCATAATACTTAATTTTAGCTATGATCTGATCCCAAAAACCAAAGAGACATTGGTTTGGCAAGCTATAAGACCCAAAATCCTTGGGTTCAACTACGCACAAAACCTACACAGACGTGGGTAAGGCAAGCTGCCGACCCAACACCCTTGGGACCAGCTACGTGTAGAGCCTAAATAGATGTTGTTTTGCTTGAGCTTCCGTACCCACAACTCGTGAGTTTAGGTATGCGGTGAGCCCAAACACACGTGGATCTGACAAGATGTTAGACCTAACATCTCAGGGTTCAACTACACGATAAGCCCCAACATACATAGGTCTAGTGAGTTGTTAGACCCAATGTCTCTGGGTATAATTATACGTTGAGCCTAAAAAGACACGGGTCTGATGAACTACCAGACCTAGCCTTCCTTGGTTCAGCTATGTGCTGAGCTCAAACAAATATGGGTCTAGCAAGCTGCCATATCCAACATCTCTGGATTAGTTACGCATTGAGTCCAAACAAACATGAGTCTGATAAATTGCCAAACCCAGCACTTGTGAGCTTGGCATCGTGCCAAATCAAAGTGGGTAAGGGCCTGAGATCATTATGGGCCCCATGTTGGATCACAAGGGTTTATTTGTTTATTCTTAACTTTTAACTTAAAATGTTAATGTTAAGAATAATCATCTATCTACACCATCAAATGTATAAAAGTCTTCTAAGAGCCTACCATATTTCCATCAATATTAATATTGTGTAAAAGATATTTACCCCTCATTAAAACTATAATGAGAAAATGACACTTCAACTCTTTCATTCAAGCAACATGACAAGGTTCAAGGGTTATATATACCTCCTGAATCACCTAGGTAAAGGGTTTATAATTTTTATTCTCTAAGAATTTGTATTTTAATTCTCCAAGTATTTATCATACAAAAACAAGAACAAACACTTTTGTTCTTAGAATTTAAATTTTGTTATTTCCTTTATTACAATCTCTTACTAAAAGTCACTAACTTTATCATTGGAGAGTCCCTAAACCCCACCAAAAAGGATTGTTGTATTGGTCTTAGACCTTCTACCACCAACCATCTACTTTATAAACTCTCGAGAAGGGAATATTGACATGAATGTATAATTACCCACTGTCCAAACACTCAAAAACCTCATCTCTGAACATATTGGATTTTGGAACATTATCAATTAACACCGTCTATGGGAACCTGAAAAAAAAAAACCATCAATTGTTCTTCCAAAGCTGGTTTTTAACATTTCAAATTGCTATCAATGGTAGACAATCAAGATACCTTTAGGATGGGACGTGTTATGGACCTCCCTGTAATTGCTGGCACATCTACTAAATTAGAGTTTTAACAACCCATCAACCAAGTGCAAGCCTTTACTCGAGTCGTGTTCTCAACCCAAGAGCAATTTCAGACCTTACCACACCAGATAGTTTTAGCTTATTATGTAACTCCTTAGTCCTAGCTTGTCAATCATAAGTTATCCCCTCAGTCAAAAGATAATATTATTATCCAAAGGAGGCTAAGCAAAATGCTTGAAGAGCTTTCCACCCTAGTGATCTCTTAGTCCCTCTAGAGGTTGTTCTCATCAACATGAAGCTCTCCCTATAAGTGGTCACTCTATACATGATCCTTTTAACCACTATAAGATAAAAGTTAACCATCAATCATGTTGTTCCACGCTAGAATTCTCCAACCCTTCAAAGCCTATTGGACAACAATTTAAGAGAAGTTTGGCTGGTAAATACATATAAGATGAGATCTACAAACCTCATGAGATAAAGTGATCACCTTTATCTAGACAAGCCTTGAACACCTTTATCCTTAAGTAGTATATATCCCTGAAGATGACTTTGGACAACAAGGATGGTCTGGTAGATCCACGAGAACATGTCCAAAATATACAGATCAAATTGGAATGTTAGTCATCCAAAACATTAATGTTATGTGTAAGATGTTCCCTACAACTTTCACGTGTCAGCATGAGCCTAATATAACAACCTGAAGCTAGGCTTTATCATGAGTTTTAATTACATTTGTTCTAAACTTGTTTCACGTTTTAACACTAATATACCCTTCAAAAGAAGATCTATAGAGCGCTTTGTTGTTACTCAATCAGGAGAGGGATCCACCAAGGCATATTTGAAGAGGTTTAATAAAAAAATGTTTAAGGTGGAGTAATTGATTGAGCCAATAGCTTCAAAGGCTTTGATAAATGGAGTAGGGGAATGCGACTTACCATTCTTCAAGACTTTGAAGAATATCATAAACTTTAAGTGGATACTGGAATGGTAAAAGCTTTTAAAGAGTTCAAAACTTATCTCTTATCTCTTAAAATCTTGTCACTACCAAAGGAAAATAAGAGTTTGTTTCTCTATCTTAGGGTTTCTAATCAAGTAGTTAGTGTAGTATTAGTTAGGAAAGAAAACGGTGTACAATGCTCAGTCTACTATTACAATCGAACTCTCCATGATGCTGAGATAATATATTTAAAAGTGGAAAAGATGGCCTTAGCTCTAGTGAGCGCTTAGATCTAGTGAAATGGGCATTTGAGTTAAGAGAATATGGAAACCTATACCAACCAATACCAATTATTAAAAGGTAAGCTTTAGTAGACTTCATAGCAAAAAGTTCTTTTAAGAATGACATCTAGGACAAACCTATGTTAATGGCTGAGTAGTTGATCCTCTCGGGTGAAGTTGAGATCTCATCAGAATCCATACAATTCATCTCTCCTTGATTATATATCAATAGATCTTCCAATTTAGAAGGAAGTGGTGTTGAGGTAGTGCTTATGAGTCCTCATGGGCAGGTCTTTGAGTATAGGATTTTATTTGAATTTTTAGGCACCAATAATATGTCAGGGTATGAAACTCTCCTACCAAGTTTGGGCTAGCAGAAGCTTATGAGGTTTTCCCTCTCTATATCCACAATGACTTCTAGTTGATAGTAGGATAGTGTTAAGGGACATATAAAGTGAGAAACCCCACTTTGATGAAGTATTTGTAGAAAGTCCAAGTACAACTAATAGATACAGGCGGAGAAATTTCAATTGATCGTATTCTAAGGGAAGAGAATTGCATGTTAGATCTCTTATTGAAATTGGCAAGCTCCAATTCAGTAGAACTCCCTATGAAGGTATGAATTGAAATCTTAGAGAAATCAAGTATATAATGAAGGTAAGTGGTCGCCCCAGTTAATACAGAATGATTAGAGAACTCTCATTCAAGATTATTTGATTACTAGGGAGTAGCCCTTGAATAGAAATGGGGCCATTCATCTAATTAGATGAGTAGTAGGATGTTTTTTGGTTGACATGGTCAATTCAGTCGAACTTCTTAACTCCCTTGTTAAAGTGCTTGTCTCCTGGAGAAAGCACTTATGTTTTGAAGGAAACCTATACAGAATTTTGTGGTATATACTCCGATTCTAGAGCTTTGGTAGATATCACCACCAACAAGATCATCTTTTTCTTATGGAAGAACATCATTTACAGATTTTAAATTCCCAAAATCTAGATCACTAATAATAAGACTCAGTTTGATAGCCGCAAGATGAAGGAGCAATGTCAAAGGCTTGAAAAGAAGATAGCAGGGTTCAAAATTTATCCTTGATATGTAAGGGATATCTATCCTTCACTAATGCTATCAAAAGAAAATAACACTCTAACCCTTCTATTCAAGCAACATGACAAGGTTTAGGAGTTATATATACCCCTTGAATTACCCAAATAAATGGTTCATAATTTCTATTATCTAAGCATTCGTACTTTAATTATCAGAGCATTTATCATACAAAAACAAGAACAGATACTCTTGTTCTTAGAATTTAAAGCTCGTTCTTTTTATTTATTACAACTCGTTACTAAAAATCACTGACTTTATCTTTAGAGGGTCGACCCAAAATCCCACCAAAATGTTCTTAGAATATTAACGTGAACATATGATTACTTACTATCCAAACATTGACAAACATCATCCCTAAATATATTGGATTTTGAAACATCATCAACTAACAACCATGTTTTTTTTTCCTTCAAAATTCCCTATGATCTCATATTCTATTGCAAATCATAATGAGAGATCATAAATTAATTTTCATTTCCATTAACGGAACAAATTCTCCACCCCTTACAAATTTATTGAGCAGCTAATGCTATAATTCATTCATATCTCTACCTATGAGATACGATTACAATCTAATTGATTCATACAAAAATTACTAATTTTGCTCAAATTCACTCATTTTAATAGAAAATTGTTGAACTTTGAGAACCCAATTCCGTATCCAATGCACCCAAATACTCGAGGCATCAATTCGATTGAGTGAATTTTGATATATTTATCTTTTCGATCAAGCTAAAACTCGTGAAACGAAACCTCAAATGCCACACGATGTTCCGAACTAACTTCCTTTTACAAAAACGAGAAGAAAAAGGAAGAAGAGAGAGACCAAAACCGTTGGCCAAGCATGGGGTTCCGTGCACAAATATGAAAGACATTATTCATTCATTCATGTGGGATGTATCCACCCCCAAGTTGCTTAAGATTCCATGGCCACCACCCCAGCTTTAAACCCAAAAGAAAGAAACATGAAACTCACTTCTTTTTATCCAAACCCAGCTCTCAAGTCTAAAACGTGAAGAAAACAACACGCATTGGAAATTGATCGAACTGGGAGGTGCGTGTGTGGAAGAGAAGGAAGTGGCAAATTCAATTTGTGGGCTAATGTGACACGTAAGGAAAGAAGAGTGAAAAGGGGAAGGCGTTCTCGAAAAAGGAGAGAAGGATTAGAGTCACGGAACTGTACTAGCAACGAACTACGGACAGGACACCCATCCGGCGATTGCGTAATTGCCATCGTTTTTCTCACTTTCCTTTCGTATTTCCTCTCTCCTCTTTTGTGTTCCTACCTACTTTTTATGAGTGAGTACTCGGTTCATTTGGGTAAGAAAAAAACACTTATTTTAGAGAATTCTTTAAATTTAAATTGTCCAAATTATTATTATTTTTCAAATTCTCTGATTTAAAATAATCTTAAGTTATTAAGTTTATATTTTATCCAAATTTTAGATCTATTACCCCATTTCTTTTTATTTTAAAATTTCAATTAATTAGATAAAATTAGATCCTAGAATAATTGACTATACGAAATCTGGTTTAAATGAAGAAAATTACAAGCTCATTAATTTTAAAAATTTATAAAAAATAAGTATATAAATTAATAAAAAAATTAATTAAGGTAATGAGTCCTTTTATTTTAAGATTTTAATTAATTCTCAGATGAATACACGAGTGTGAGTACTTTAGAAAATGCCTTACAAACTAAATATTTATATAAATAATGCATCAGATAATTACTACTAAAGTTAAGGTTTCGTGAAAGATAAGAATTGCCACATGTATTTAAATAAAAGTGAAAAATTGATCTGTAATATTATGATTGGTAGAACTATAAAAATAAAATAAAAAGTTGGTGTTTAAATTAAAGGAATATTTCGGGGTCTAATCAATCAGAGAAGATGCACGTTCATCCCTGCTAATTAAAATTAATATTTTGATGTCTCCACCCCCAAGTTGCTTAGGTTTTTGGTCAAGATCGATGTAACGTCAACATTCATACTTGATGATCGATCTTCCCCGAAGCTCTTAGAATGGAAAGTTGATTTAATTAATTTATTTCATAACATGGCAAAATCACATGTTAATTAATTTATCATCAAGAATGCCTTGGGTCGTACATTTTGTAGGAGTAAAATCTTTGTTTCTTGAGCTTCATAAACAATATATGAAGCTCTTGTTAATATTAGTCAATTGCAAAATCACGAAAAACATTTAATTTAATAAAAATATGTTTCTTGCTTTATCTTGCAAATTCTTAGAATTATCCACGTCTTGATAAATATACAAGTTCATTCAATTCATGAGAGAGTAATTAACCAAATTATTGATGATAAGATTGAAAACTTGTATCATTTCATAAACTTCATTTGAAAAATTGACAAATATCTTAGGAGATCTTTAAATAAAAACATGGACAAACTTCATTTTTAGATGTTGAAATATATAGTTTCATAGAAAGCTTTTCCAATCACCATTTGTAAGCTCAATTTCTATTTCTATTGACCTTTTAAAATAATAATAATAATAAAAATAAAAAGCAGTAAGAAGAATCCCAAAAAAGTTCTATTTACATGTCTGACTTCCTAATTTTCATCAACTTTTGTTTTTAGATTTTGAACCGCCAAAATTTTACATTTTATCGACAGAATAGTGATCCATCGATATTATTTTTACCACCACAGTTATTGACAGTTATTATTCATTGAAAAACTTATCATTAGTAATTTTTTTTATCGATCATTCCATCAGTAATATAACCAATGGATATAGACGGAAAAAGCGCGCAAAGCAAAAAAAAATTACCGGTATCATTTTGTCAGTATTTTCATCGGTGAAGATGGCATAAAAAATTAAAAAACCATTTGTAATTTCATCAGTGATTTATTTTCATATTACTGATGGAATTAACTCGTTGGTGATTAAATAGTGTTAGTGACATTTCCTGTAATTTTTTTCCAACTCTCTGGAATTTTTCAAAGGACTTGTTCTATTAGTAAGTTGTTTAAATATTTTGTTAAGAAAATAGATTTAATAAACAGAATAGAAAAAAAATTAAAAGCAATTAAAATAAAAAAAAATCAAATATTTATTATAGATTTAAAAATTTATCAGTTTAAATATAATTCATCTAGAAGAGAGGTGCTCAAGGAAGAGCAGGAGGAGGTGGTGGGTCTTCCTCAGGATCGAGGAGGCGATAAGGTGGACCGCATGTACCACCCATGTATGATTTTAGCTTCATGTATAATTGTTGAATTTCGGTGGACTCACCACTAAGTCGTTTTGTCTAAGCAGTAAGATGGGTCGTCCAAGCTTCAATTTTTTAGTTTAAAATCACTTGGAACTCCATAGATTGAGTGCTTAAAACCAATTATGAGCATCTAATGACTAAAACACTTTGGACCGTCTGCAACTTCTCAATTGTAGTGTATGAGATACCATAAACCCAATTTATATCGAGTTCACCGTATGATCTTGCCTTCAATTACAAATCCAGATCGAGTTTTGAATGGGTCAAAGAATCATCCTTGTATCTCTCTTATAATCGAGTGTTAAAAAAATAATTCAAAAAAAATCAACTAATTCAGAAAATAATAACTTAACAAATTAAATTGTTGAAATCCAACATTCCACAAACTTCTGAACTCGACTATCCACAAGCTACTACAACCCTTTCTAATGGTCATCATTTTGCATGTGAGTTTATACAAAAAGCTCCATCAATCTGATTCTATAATGAGAATGCCCACGGATTCTGCACTCGATTAAATCTTCATTTTCAAGGTAATACAATATACAAAATTTTGGACACATGTTAATTTTATAGTATCCTAAGCTGAGGGGTTCCATCATGGATTCAGTAGCATATAAGTTCTCTTTCAGTTTATTCCCTTCAGGTGAAATGCTTCTCGCTCATTTGACAATTTTGTTGTAACTGGTCTCACTCAGTTTGTGATTTGACTTGATGGTGAACACATATGCAATAACCAATAATTTACTATGATTTGTGCACCTATCCCATAATAGTTTGTTGGAGTCTTTTAAAAGGTCAAAAAGCCTCGTTGCGTCTGCATTTACTTCTTCATCTACGATTAAACATTCACATGCATAATTCTAATTCAAGAACGAAGAACTTGTAAACATAATAGTTATCAACTTCGCTTATCAAGAATTTGTAATTGGGTTTTGCCAAACAATACTAGACTTATCATACCTAGAATTTTAAAATTGATCATGACCTCCAAGAAAGTATATTGTGAAAAGTATGAGTGACACTCTAAACACTTGTGAAAATCTCTTAGAGACAAAATTATGAGTGATTTAATACTTGTCATTTAACAAGTATTGGTAAAAGGTATTCTAGTCTTAAACCTGCAAAGAGATTGGGTATAATCTTACACCCATAAAAAAATCATGTAAATGTTTGGTCTCACCAGCTAAGAAGACCGGTGTGTGACAATGAAACTCTTGAATGAAAGTTCAAAGAGAGAAGTAGAAAGGTTGTTGAATCTCTATAAATATTGGTGCAATCTCTCTTAACTCTCACTCTTTAATTATTGCATTTATATTATTTATTGCTTTTGTATTTGGTTGAGTGTTTAGAATTGCATGTTATTTGGTAATTTTTTTTTAATTTATTGTTTTATCTTGCATACTTAATTCACCCCTCTTTTAGGTGTTTATGTTGTCTTAATTCTAGAACAACACAAACTACATACACTACAAAAATATGAAAAAAATAACATTTTAAAATTGAGTTCGAACAAAAAATAGATAGTTTTGCTGACTTAATGTGTGAAGTCTTTAAAAAAAACTGAATCAAAATAGAGATGTTAACAAACTGAGTGTTAGGGTAGCGGATTTATTGTGATTGGAGTTTTATTTATGATAAAATAAGGTATTATGTTATTTTTTACAGAGAAAAATAAAGGAAAAAAAAAAGAAATTTGGGAGGGGAACAGGGGGATCGCTTGCCAAGTCATAATTTAAATATTATGAACATATTTATAGACGAATATTAGTGACAGATTTATTTCATCGGTAATATTATATGTAAAAATAACATGTCATTGTAGCTTTTTGTTTATTCCTTCTTTTCCTACAATAATTCCATTGGTATACACCGATAAAAAGTTATCATCAGTGTATATCAAGGAACATAGCGAGAAACTATTTCATTGATAAATTTCACTATAATTTACCGATGAAAATTTAGCCATCGGTATTTTTGTTTGTATTTATTAATTTTTTGGTAGTGTTAAAAGTAAAATCAATAGTTAAAAAGATTTGAATTTGAATCCTCATATTATTATTTTTAAATTAAATCTGAATATATTTTCAAAATTGAATTATGATGTCTTTTATTTGGTGAGATCAAATTTTTATGTTAAATTGTATTATATTAGTCTATTATTTAGTTGAATTTAACCTATAAATTAATTTTTTTTTATAAAAAAATTCCTATATAGAAGAAACATTGTGGCCTCTTCCACCAACTATTATCGATGTCAACAATAGTGTTTTTTGTTCATGATAGGCATGGGAATCAAAGGGGAGAGGGAAACGAGAAAAGAAAAGGAAAGAAAGAAAAAGGTTGTCAAAGCCATGTTGTGACTGCTTTTTTGACACACGTGCTATAAGAGAGAGTCACTATCCATCCTATTTTAGCAACACCATGGAAGACCGGCATCGAAGCTCGAATGAGGTCGCTTGCACTACCCAAACGCGATTATTTTCCTCACTCGTTGACGTGTGTGTTGCACGAATCATCCATATTTTTTAAATTTGGTTTCTCATTAGATTTTTTTATTTGGTCCCTAATTCTTTTATAACTCTTTAATTTTTTGATTTGGTCTCTCAGTCAGCCATTTCCTTTTAAAAAAATTAGTCCCTCATTAGATTTTTTGATTTGGTTCATAATTCTTTTATAACTCTTCAATTTATTTTTTGATTTGATCTTTGATTCTTTTATATCTTTTCAATTTGGTCCAAAATTTCATTCAACTTAAGTTTAATGAAAGCCTAACCATGGAGAAAATAAGGGAAGGGAAATGAAATAGATAAATGGCTAGACCGAGTTAGTTAATTTTTTTTTTTAGCTAGATTGAGTTTTGAACATGGTGATCAGGTTGTGTTTGGACTCACTTGATCAAACGAAACGTGCCAAACCATAATTTACATGATTCGATTTGGAACTCGATTCATCTAATGGACCGTGGACCATAACATATGATAACGCTAGATAGATAAAAAAAAAAAAAACAAAGGAATTATGTAGGTTATTATATTTCAATTCAATTTTTATTTTTAGTTAAAAAAAACATATAAGTACATAATAAAAATAGAAACGAAGATACTAAAAGCAAGTCAAGTTGGAAAATAAAGTTTTTGTATCTTTTTTCATCGTCTAATATATCGATCTAATTTTTGTTTATTATTATTAATTCTTTTAGTTTTGACATATTTAATGATTGATTAATTTTATTGAACATATTGATCAAATACATTTTATATTTTTTATGTTTAATTTAAAAATTGATTATATATATATACATATATATATATATATATATACATACATATATATAGTGCCGGGGCTGTGTTTATCTAGAAATCTTTCAAGTTTCGCACCTCTCCAACTGCCAACCGAGATCAGCCACTGAGACAAGTCAGCTTCCATAATTTAATATCATATCACACAAAAAGCCTCTTGTCTCTCTCACCCCACTAACCAATTCCTCTATAAAAAACTGTCTCGTTCCCAGAAAAAAAATTATCATTACAGAAACTAAAAAAAACATTATTATAACATCTTTCTCCGTTATTCGCTAATTGTACCTGGCAAGTACCCTACCTGTACCCCCCCCCCCCCTCTTTCATCACCTTTTCATGTCTACCCTTGTTTTTTTTTTTTTTTGATATCTGTCTTTACAGTACTTTTTAATTTTTTTTTTATTTTCAATGATTTTTTTATTTTTAAATATTTAATACTAATTTTTTAAAATTAAAAGAATATATTATTTTTATACATTATAAACCACCTCTGTTACCTCTCTATATATACACATCCCACTCTCCTCCCATGCCGCCTCTCCCTCTCCCTTCTCTCTCTCTCTCTCTCTCTCTC
>Ga0325411_1004217_pt1 | contig 16177 bp, 9 predicted proteins | sample PopdelMetagenome_13_FD_206181 | JGI IMG/M metagenome (GOLD analysis project Ga0325411, IMG submission 206181) | Populus deltoides microbial communities from Bellville, Georgia, United States - Xylem-PdIQD-R4 | ecosystem: Host-associated > Plants > Phyllosphere > Stem > Wood/Secondary xylem...
TACAAGAATATTGTGATGAATATATTTGTTAGCATGACAAGTTAAAATCTATACTAAAAACACCAAGCACATAATTAAGCAGAAAACTAAAATATTCTCAATTCAAATTTAACCTAAACATTTAAAACAAGTAAACTAAACACTTCACAGGTTAAAATCCAAACTTGCATACTGAATACATAATCAAACCTGAAGTATTCAAACTTAATTTAAACTTTCCAAACAAGTGACTCAAACATTAATAATTACTAAGTCTATTTTAAGCTGTTAAATATTTTCATAAACATTTTTTTTTTCAATCTGGATCTTTGAACTTTTCGAGAATTTTGATAACAGAAACATTGGACACGACATCAAAATTCTCCAATACATGTATATACTCAATTGAATATGGATTTTAGACAAAGCTTGGAGCTTGATTTGGTATTTCTTTGTATCTTTTTGCTTTAGCTAAATCTTTTTAAGCTGTAGCACTTAAAAGAAGATGCCAACATTTCCAATCAATCAAGAATCAAACTTTTCAAATCTAGTTTCTTTCTTAACACATTTGTAGCAAGGGAGATGGTTATATTTTGGCCATTTTGCTTTGGAACTCTTAGCACAAGACTTTTCCCTTCTAGTGACTTGAACCATTCCACTAAGAAATTCTTTCTTATTTTAACATTTTTCATTAGAACTAAGAAGTAACCGAGAAGATGAATGCTGAAGGAGTCTAGTTGTCGTAGACTTATTAAATATTTGACCAAACATTTCATAATTATAACAATGAAATATTTAATTATTTAAGTTTATGTGATTTAAATTATGTTATATAATTTTTTTTATTCTTATTTAGGTATTATTATATCCTTTTTAAAAGGTGAGACTAGTCTCGTTTAGGGTTTGTGGCTACCCCTTCCAATAAGTGTGCTTCTTGAGGATCGAACTTGTATTCTCATCCTTGCAGGGATATAGCAGTGCCTTAACCACTAAACCAACAGTTCGTTGATATCTTATATGAATAAGTATGAATTAAAAAAGTATTACTATAAAGGTTTTATATAAAAAAAACTTTCATTACCATCTTAAACATTTATCAAACTTCTCCTATGATAAATACTTGATTTGAATTTCAACAATCCGTAACTTCAGTGACTTAGCAACTCAAAAAATTGATAATGTTTTAATCTTAGTCGCTTGTACTTTTCTTACAACATCACTACATATTTTTACCCAGTAGCTAAAAATAATTCATTACCTATCTCATGTCAATCCATTAGCTAAAAATATAGAGCAAATAGTTCATTACCGAATAGTAAGGGTGAGCAAAAATACCGAGAAACTAATTAAAATGAGAAAAAAATAATAAAAAAAACCGAATCGTAAAAACAAACCGATTAAAATTTTTGAAAAAATTTTCGGTTCGGTTCGGTTTCGGTTTCAGAAACCTGAAACCGGAAAAACCCCAACCGAACCGAACCAGTTCGGTTTAAGGGGTACTATAAATACAAAAAAAAACGCGTTATTTTTCTTAACCTTAGCATCCAGACTTCAGCCGTCCTTCTCCTTGCTCCTAAGCCGCTCCCTCAACCCTCACAATTCACTTTCACTCAGAGATCGTCCACTTTCACTCAAATCAAGTTAATCCATCTTCATCCAAAGCCAGCCGCATCACTCTCCCATACCATCTTCATCTTCAAACTAGCTAGTCAGAGCCGCGAAGTTACCTCTTCTCTCTTTGCAGATTGCAGTCACTACCAGCAAGCCAAATAAATAAATCTCTCAATCTATCCTTATTTTGTCTCCTCAAAGCTTTCTATCATATCTCTTTTGCTGCTACTCGTTTTGTTTAAGAAATTTTGTTATCACTTCTGTTGGATTATGTAACTCTTCTCATTTTGCTAAAACAAACCTCAAGAATCTACATTTTTTCTGTCATTTTAAAAGGGTTTATTTGCCTTTGATTTTGTAATAATGGGTTGTTGTCTGTTGATACTAGTGTTGAACATTTGTCTTAGTTAATCAATTTTGAAGTTATTCTGTTGGGTTTAAAAACTTAAAAAACTAGAAAATTGTCTTCTTTTCTTGCTGTAATTTTAGGTGATCTGCTCAGTTTTAGATTTAGATGTAACGGGTATTTGTAAAAAAATATACAGGTTTTCTAGTTTTTTTGTTGAAAAAACCGAACCGAACTGAAACCGGTCGGTTTGATCTGGTTCCGGTTCAGGTCCGGTTTGAATTTTTTAGTTTTTCAAATTTTATTTTGGTTATTTTTTTAGATAAAAACTGAACCGAACCGAAAATACTCACCCCTACCAAACAGGGCCTAACGACCACTTTTCTTGTTTTCTCTTAGAATGAATTACTTTCATTTGTCAAAACAAATTATAATTTTCTCTAAATCTAGAAACCTCTCTGAAATAGAAAAGACCTAAAACTAATTATAGTGGTGCAAATTGTTGGATTTTTCATTTCGTAAACCATCTTTGATTTCGTGGACCAATTAAGTCTTGGTCAGATTTATAGGCACTCAACAAAAGGATAGAACTAGCATGGTTTAAATATATTTGGGAGTATGGTTGTGGTTGTTTTTTAAAATGTTTTTCACTCAGAAATATATCAAAATAATATTAATTTTTTTAAAAAATTATTTTTGATATCAGCGCATCAAAATGTCTAAAAACACTAAAAAAATATTAATTTGAAGCAAAGAAAAAATAAAAAAATTTTAAATTTTTTTAAAAACGCTTTTGAAATACAAAAATAAATAAAATTAACTATTTCGTAAAAAAAAACCCTTTTTGGCATCACTAACGTCAATTTATCACTTTTTCTATCTCAAACAATTGGAAGTTTGGGAAAATCAAAAAAAGAGAAAACTCAATGATATAAGCATGAATGAAAGGAAGATTTACAAGTTTATGATTATGACTTGAGGAAAGAAAGAAAGACATTGCTCATTAAGATTGAAGATTTTTCAATGTTGGAAAATTGTACTTAATTGATTGAACTTGAAAATAAATGTGTTCATTTGACCAAATTGATAATAAAAAGGCTTTCTTTATGAATTAATGAAAATATATAGTGCAAATAACGGGTTACTTTAGCCTTAAGCGGAGGCATTATTTACACGCTACAAAGTTTAATCCCGTACCTTTTAAAAATTTTCATGTATAAAAAAGATAAATTAATCATTAAATCTTCCTCCTACTAATTTGCAAATATTCTAGACGATGATACATTAGATTGATTAATATTTTACAATTTAATTTGTCAAGTTTGTAAATTGGGTTGTAGACTTCATTAAGTTTAAAACTTTGTTTTTTTGTTTTAAAAAAAAACATTAGTTTTTACTTAATCATATGATAATAAAATTAGACGCTCCAAAAATCAAGCACCAACTCAATGTTGGAACATTTGTATGAGACCGCAGTAACTTTATATAAAAAAAAATTATGACGTCCAATTCTCAACCACCCTGGTCAACCTGTCAAATACATGATCTAAGTCATGGACTTCACCGGATTTAATAATGTTTTTTTTAAATAAATGTTCATAAAATTAAGTACCAACCAAATATCGGGATGTTTATTTGAGGTTGCGATAACTTCATAAAAATCAAACCGAAATAAATTATGAAAACCAATTTAAAATCAATCAAATGTTGAATAATAAAATTGAAAAACAAATCAATGAAAAAAATTCAATAAAAACTCAATGTTGAATGATGAAATTAAAAAAAATAAAAATAAAAAAAGGTCAAGCTCACTGGCATGGGCCTTTTAAAAAACCAAGGCTCATGCTTTTTTTTTAAACGAGCGATATGTCATCTATTGGGTTGTTTGTCCAGAATTCAATCATAGTAGTTGGAAAATTAAGAGAGGCTGGCATAAAAATCCATTTTCATCCAAAAATACCTTAGAAACACCATAAAAACTTTCATTAACCACTTACTAATCTCAAAACACCCTAAAACCACTCAAAAAGACAAAAATCAATCGAATAAAAAAAAACATCCAAACATAATCCAACCTTCTTTTCCATCAACTTTATAAAAACAAGCATCATTATCGAATGACATTCACTGACACTAAAAACAAGTTTAGTCGCTAGTTTTTTCTTTTATTTTTTTAAACTGAGCAACAAGTTACCTGCAGTGACAGGTGACATGTCGTCTATTGAACTGCTGCCTAAAATCCAGCCACCACAATGATAGCTGGAAAATCAGTGAGGGGGAGTTTGGTCTAAAATTTTATTCTCATCCCTTTTCACCTAAAAACACTATAAAAACCTTCATGAACCACTTTCTAACCCCAAAACACCCAACAATTACTTAAAAATATAAAAATCAATTGAATAAAAAAAATGATTAAAACTGACCTTGATCTCCTTCTCTCGCATGTTTATAGTGAAGAACCACAACATTGAACCCCCTCATCGAATGAAATTCAATGACAGACCTTTTTTTGGTGGTTAGATTATGACTAATTGACAACTTTATTGTTTTCCGATGAATTTTTTTTTTTTTTTTTAAATTCAAGGACTAAAAAATAAATAAAATGAGATTTCAAACCAAAATAAAAATTCTAAAATCTTTGAGATTAGACATACATTTTCACCGTGTTATATATCATGGCTCTCTAACTTTAAATTTTATTTTGTTTAGTACAATTAAAAACTTTATCTCATGGAATTAGGTTACAAAAAAAACTAAATCAAAAGAAAAAAAATCTAAAGTTGAAATTGGAGGAAAAAAAAGAGAGGAAAGATGCTTCTATATGAACAGCGAAACATCATAAGAAAGTCTAGCCTTTTTTTTGTATTATTAACGTGAATGTCCAGGCCAGCTTGTGCGTACCTCGATTAATCCCACGGCCCTGAAGTTAACGACCATATAAACCTCCAGTGACTTTGAGGTTTGTGAGATTCAAATTGGTGATCTCTAGAAAGCAAACTTAGAGCCTGACCAGTTGACCTGCACCCCTAAGGATTAAGTCTAGCCTTTTTAGTTGTATTAGTAATTAGTAATTTTTTAATTTAAATATTTGCTTTTGCCCTTTGTTTTTATTTATTATTCATTTTTTTTATTTAATCAAGAAGTAGAAAGCGGGTATTGAATAATAATCAGACATGCAGAATGTTTGATTTAACAATGTTTTTATAAATAAAATCATTAATTGTTTTCAAAAATAAAATAAAAATGTTTCGAAAATAATTTGAATTAGAATTCCTAGTAGCCAATTTTCCCAGCTTTCATCATGCGTCTTATTAAAAGTTAGTTTTTGAATGCAAAAAAATAAAAAATAAAATTATGAGCATTTTTTTTTTTAGTTTGAAGATTTTTTTTTTAGTTTGATGAACTTTTTTTTATTGTAAACAGAACAGTTTACATATGTAAATTGATTAAATTTATAAACAAAATGTGCAAAAAAACTAAAAAACAAAATTTAACTATAAAAATACAAATCATGAGGGGTTGTTAAAACAAATGCATGATAATTTTATATAAAAAAAACTATAATTTTATTCTTAAAAATAATATTTTTTAAATTTAACTTATTTTCATAAAATTTAATAAAAACAAAAAAGATGCAATAGTTTTATAACAAATAGGAACTCAATCCAACCATTTTCATAGTTATAAAACTCAAGTTGGATTACAAGTTATGTGAATTAATTAAAAAATCAAAATAATATTACTCATTAAAAAAAAATTAAAACAACATTATTTTAATTATTTTTTTAAAATCAAATCAAGTCTCACTTGTAGATTAAGATTAACTGGATCAGCTCATTAAATCCAGTTCATAGGTTGACGGGCCAACCAGTATAATAACATTGCCCTTTTCTTTTGGTAGAGGGACTTGATAAAACATCTTGTTAAAATATTTTCTAGACGTGTGGGGATGGGGCTAATATGGGTGTAAACCCTGTTTTTATCATCCATAATCACAATCCAAATGTGTAACATTCAAAACATCAACTTAAACATGATATATAGCCAGAACACCAACAATCATGCGTATATAAAAAACACAGCCTAACATATCAAAACATCAACTAAAACATGATATATCATCAGAACACCAACAATCATGCATGTATAAAAAAACATAGCCTGAGCACGCATACATGCAAAATCATGAATAAGAACAACCTAAACATGCATATCTAAAACAGAAAAAATATAAAAGCATGCTAAACACGGATATTCTAATAATCATAGAAAGGAAATTAAAAATGGTTTTTATTGCATCTAGTTTTATACCATGTCAATGGCAACAAGAAATGAAAGAATAGAAATTTGATTCTGATCAACAAATGAAAATACGAATTTGGGGAAGAAAATTTGATACCCACAGGAAGCTTCTACTTTCATTGTTGGTATTCTACAGCCGATGGGGAATCTGTTCAAGTGTTAGCAGCAGGTGCTTTATTGGTAGGATTGTACACGCTAAACTCACCAAAGTCTCTTCTGCCACTAGCAAAAACAGCGTACATAGTCAAATCCTTGAACAAATAAACAAAAGTTCAGTATCTAATACATCTTGTGAAGTTACTAAACATATGCAAGTTTACCAACAAATATGCAACTTGTACAGCAACTAAAGATGCCCAATAGAAATAGCCATTTTTCTTATTGGGGTTAGTTTAAGAAAATCAGCTAGCAACTGCAACCAGGCTTGTAGGTCATCATAAAATTCAGAACTCTGAAACTGCATTCTAATTATTTATAGACATGGTCAGCAGATGTTAGATATCTACAGAGACAGCATGGCATTTCATGCACAATTTGAGGTGATTGTACATTATCACTTGCTATCTTGCCAGCACAAGTCATTGACACTGTCTAGGTTGACTTAGAAATCAGCAGTCAGTACAACTTTCTGGTTGCAAAGTTTGGGTTCTGTATAGATATTAAGTTGGTGCCTGCCGGTGCTACTGGAATTGGCATTGTCTAGGTTGTCTTAGAAATCTGTAGTCAGTACAACTTTCTAGTGACAAAGTGTAGCTGCTGTGTAGGCATTAAGTTAGTTCTGGTGCTACTGGCATTGATGGCAGTCTTGATGGAGAGAGAGATGGGATGCTAAGCAATAATGGTAAAGTTGAGGCAAGGAAAATTCATGATATAACGGGCCTTTATTTGGACATCTATGGACCTGTGGCATCTAAACCTTATAAAGATTAGATTGAACTACGTTAAACAAAATGCTTCTTGAGCATAGCATATTTCTAGAGACACGTGCATAGCAAGGCTATTTACCTGTGCATTACATCCCAGCCAGCAGGTAAGAAGCGAGGATGAACTGCTTCAACAAAAACTAGTCTCCATCTCTGACAAAATTGCCGAATGCCATCCTCGCCATATTCCTCTAATATATGATCCACAACTTGTTTTCCATGTGGTCCATGTCCTAACAGAGATAATTTCGAATTATTTTTATGTGGAGCACTTTCATCATTTCTAGTTGTTCCATTTGAGGGGCCTCCTTCACAATTATCATCATCGTTTCCAACATATTCATCTTTTGTATCAGAAGCTTCATTTTCATCTGAATTCATTTCCTTGTCAGAAATAGTATCTTTTACCGTGAAATAGTCTAGTTCTTTTGTACCTGTTGATTCCATTTCAGTAGTTTCTAAACCATCTTTAGTAACAGCCTTTTCCAGTGAATTTCCGGTGGCAGATACAGCCATGGTATAAGCTGCACCCATCTGTTCTTTGTCCAAAAGGATAACCTCAGTAGAATGTTTTGATGAAAACCTTCTCTTCTTCTCAAATCGCCTTCTTTCATGAGGACTCATGCCAACCAGCAGAGCTCTTTCCAAATCTTCCTCGGATATCTCCCTTCCTCCATAATATTGCATCACAATCTATAAACAGCAGAATTAAATCTCATGAGAAGATTAAAATCCCCACAAACACCAATGAGTAACCAGAAGCAACATAGTGTACCACGATTGCATGTGGATACCATGCACTAATACTGATGATATACATTTTTTTCATCATAAACGAGAATGTATATGTAACTTTTAAGACCTGACCAGATAAGTTCAACAGGACAAAAAATATTCTCATGATCATAAAAGAAAATGAGAATGTGCAATCAGATTCAAAGCATAATTATCCTAGCTCCAAGAAGGTAGAGACATTATTTCCTATTAAACATTGCAAGCCTACTTTGAAATTATAAACTCAATTTTTATACACCAATTGCATCAAGGCTTCACAAATGTAAATGATTGGGAGGTTTTCTTTGCTACAGAGATTTGAGTTCAATGAACTTTGTCCCACCATGATCAGGGTTATTTTCACTGTCATCTGGTAATAAGAAATTCTAACCATCTGTGATTCACAGTAAGGTGCAACATTAATATAAGAATACATGGGCAGAAAATAGTGCAGTAATTCTCGTCCACCATCAGATATTTAGCAACTATCTATGGGCACCGGACCTGACATTCTTCTTATTGCTGGAAAGTGTTTCCTGGACCTGACCTTCTCATGTTTGGCTACATTGTGGAAAACTGGTAAATGAAATTCACTTTCCAGTCGAAAAACACAAGTTTTAGGTGGAGGAAAGTGTTTTCCAGTTTAAAAGAGTGGAAAACACTTTCCATGAAGGATCCAAAATCAGTATCAGAAGAAAAATGCTTTCCCTTCAAATAATAGAATGCAGATCCTGAAAATGGATATTCTTCTCAAGGGTCCATGTACAGTTATTTTGATGTTTCAACTCTGAGTTAATCACAACACAACAAGCTATCATAGATGATATCGGAGTGAGACAACATGAAATCTGAACAAATAACAGCCCCCCCCCCCCCCCCCAACCCCCGAACAGAAGAAAACACAGAGTGGGATAATATATCCTCCAAACAAGGAAGTGTCAGTTCAGAAGTGTTTGCCAATCCCACTGAATATTTACGGTGCTCTAAACACCCAAATATCTTAGTCTAAAGGCCAGAAAAAACCCTATCCACAGCAATTATCCAGACAATAATACAACCTTAAAAATTCCACTCTATCAATAGAAACAGAAGCAAAAAAGGCACATCTCCAAAGATATTACAATCATTTTATCTCCCAATCTTTGTCAAGGCAAATCAACAGTTTTTTTTCATCCTTTTATTCTTCTTTCCACTTGTACTATATACTTATCCTAAAAACTTGTACTTCTAACATTATCACTCAGTTCAAATCAGTAGTAACTGCAAATTTCTCCTAATATAAGAGAATAACATCTTTGTCAATGGAGAACCTCTATCTCTTGACAGTTCACTAGCATGCAATTTATTTATTTTTACTTAGATATCAAGAACACCATCGTAAAACATAAAAGGTCACAGTCAGCACTTATGGATGTGCCCACTTGAGCATAGACAAATAGGATACCAGGATGTTGGTTCTTCCACCTTAGACACAGAATACTGATTTCAGATGATCCACATAGCATATAAGGAATGTCAATACAAATAAAAGCTGAAAAATTCCGATAGTCTTGTATCTTAATGATGCTAAACTCTAGCCTTGCAATTTTCTGTGGCCCCATTCATTGTTATATAATCTACTTTTTAAAGGCAAAGTAGACCACCATGGAGATTATTTGTTCTTGGAATGCCCAAACATACCCAACATAATCATATTTGACACTCTTTTAAAATGAAGTCATAGGAGTAGTCAACCCAACTACAGAAGATCGTAAAAAAATGACACTCAATTCATCAAATACACCCCCGAAATAACCAATGATATTGTGTACTCACCTGTGTCAGTTCTTCGCGGCGCTTGAGTGGCATTCTTTGTCCATGGCGTAAAAGAGCCATAGCAGCTGTGCGCAAATGTAATGGAGATACCCCTGTCTCCTCAACATTCATTACTGATGAAGATGACTCACTTATAACTGGAATTTCTTTAGAATCAACTACTTTACGAACAAAAAGTGGAATTCCAAATTCTTTAGCAACCTGTTTTTTGTACTTTTCAGCAGCAGCATGAGCAAGTTCATGGCAGTCCACACAAAGGAGGACAATATCATGAGAACGATGACTTTTCAAATGCTCAGGGAAGTGCATTCTATAACAAGAGGGGATTATTCGATAGCGCAAGTAATGACTTCCTTCACCACAGCCAACACATATATTTTTCTTACTTTGGATATAAAAATCATTCCCTTCATCCTCTGGACGACCTTTTGGTTCAAAAAGAAGCATTATGGCAAGAGCATCATCATCAACAAGTTTTGCCAAATCTCGACGGAGATACCTACAAGACAATATCATGATCCTATTATGTGCAACACATTTTGTAACTGGACAAAAGACAAAAAGAAAAACTACGTCGACTGACCATTCAAGCTTTCTCCGATCACAATAACAAAGCAACCGCCCGTCATTTGCATAGATCCTACAGTTATGATACACAGGAGATTTACAGGAGAACTTTTGAACAAATAGTTCTCTTGAAGCCTTCCGAGCAACTTGCTTTGAATTTATAACCGGACTCTGTTTGGAAACTAATCTATTTTTCATTATTAGGTCACAGTTAATCAGTAATGCATAGTTATAAACAGACAATGGACAACTCCCATTGGGACCCAGGCAATTTTGAAGAATTTGAAGGAGAACTTCATCGGCGTTGCTTTTTTTGTCCTTGATCAAGTAATAGAGATCATCCAAATGACTGCAAACAACAGGTGATGGAGATGGGAGAGAAGAATTTAAATTCACATTTTCCACATTCAAATCAGCTTCTGCTATGGTGTCAAATATTTCTTCAGGAGTTGTGGGAACTTTGACTGCAAGAAAGACAATAGCCTGATCTGATAATACATATCTCAAGCTCTCATCATGAACACGAGCCTGAAAGGAAGTCCGAACACACAGCAAGATTAAACAATGAAAAATTCACTATGCAACATAACTTCACTATGACAAATAATACAATGGGTGCAGAAACAAATAACAAACTGAAAAAATGGGAAGGCAAAAAATGATATGCTTCGTCAAAAGAAACTCATGTGAAATTAGCACATCTAACACAAAGAAGAACGTGTAAGAGGACAAAATGAATTGGAACCATTAGTAATATAAAAACATCAAATTCGCATTGCTGTTCTTTGATGAGTAAAAGATAAAGGTAAGTGTGATGAAGCATTGACACCAATAATTTGATAAGTCAAATCATTATTACTATCATCAGCATTAGACAAATGTAATTCAGAAAGAAGGTAGACTAAGGCAAGGAAAATGGCAAAAGGGAATGTGGTAAAGAGCCAAGGAATCTGCTAGTCATTAGTCCAGTTCGCAATCAGAGCTGACTAGTACTTTCCTGTCTTGATCTCAAAATAATCCAGTAACATGTAGTTTAGATCATTATATTAACGCTGATACAATATGAGACATGTAAAACGCTACTATCTTGTTCAGGCCTAAAATATAAACCATTGAACTTGGCACTGATAGCGATAGGCCAAGGAAAATTACTTATGAGAGGTCCACACTAGCAATTATGATCCTCGACATGAGTTTTGCATCCTTTCAACCTGCATGGTACTTCCATGAGCAAAAGCATGTCAAACTGTGACAAATATTCTATTTGGCAATGCTTGTATGTTATAACATGAAAAATGACAGAGAAAGATTTTATTTTCCTCAATCAGATTGTCAGTGAAGATCAACAGAAGCCAACAAATTCAGAAGGTGCTTTGTTCTTGCAGTTACAGTTTCTACGGACAGTTAAATGGTATACCACAGGTTCTACATACATGTCTATAGGTGATTTCTTCACACAGGTTGATTATTGATGAAAGGAAAATTCATTTTCTCAATTGAAGAACTACAAATGTGTGATTGCCTATCACACATTTGATTTCTTCACACAGGTTGATTATTGATGAAAGGAAAATTCATTTTCTCAATTGAAGAACTACAAATGTGTGATTGCCTATCACTAAAATTAGGTTCAGATTATAATATGCAATAAAGGCGGTACATTATTTTTATCCCTAATATCCAGTACAGGATAAAGGTTTTTGATTTTTGTTTTTTCAAAATACAATGAAGTTCCCTCGGGAATAAAATTTCTGAAAATGTTACAAGTTACAACTAACCATTAGATCCCTCCATGTGCAAAAACATCTCACAAGATCCTGAAAATAAGTGGTTTTTTAACATTAGTAACAATGTGAAGGTCATTCATAATGGCCTATGCTAATAAACATATGTAAAGGAGAGCACCTGTGTCTCATATGAAATTGATGATCCTCTTTGACCATTCAAATGACGGGAAAAAATTGATGATGCAGCAGACTCACCAGGAAAGGCTTCAACCTCTTTAGCATAGAGTTGAAGACAAATCATGTTTGAACGACGTCTAGCCTCCAGAACAAAATCCAATTTGTCATTGGGACAGTTTGAGTTATCTGATACATTGATATATTTAGCAACTTGATGCTACAAGAAACAGCTGATGCATGATTAAAATGGTCTGTGACTTGAAAATATATTTTTAACCATGAACAATTCCCTAACATGTGTATGCTGGTTCCAACTTTAATTAGTTTTTCTCTGCTAATGTGTCCCCTAAAAATTTGAAGGACAAAAATTTCCAACTTCACTAGACATAGTAAATTTCCTCCTTCCCTAATGTGGCACATAGCTACATAGTTTTTGAAACTTATTTTAGTATACCTAATGCACACACGATGTACACTCCAAGGTGACAGAATTAACATCATAGAGCTAGCAAAGTACTGCAGGTACTTGTGACAAATTTTCCCAATGACATGTGGGAATTTGATTTTTTGTACGTGAGGCTGATTTGTAACAAAGCCCATCTTCCTAAATTAACACTGAAAAAGGCCGGTAGGGTCGTAATCCATGTTCTATTCAGGGGCAATTGCATTATAAACCCTCCCACTCAATTGACATAGAAGTTCATATCCAGCTCCAAAGTTGAAGCAAACACCTGGTGTTATATGATAAAAAACAAGATGATAGAAAAAAAAAATTGTGAGAAAGAGAGAATTAGAAACACAGTTAAGTTCAAAAAAGATTCAAGCTAAATAGAGAGTTAATTGTGTGTGCGGGCGTGTTAGGTGTATTGCAAATTCCTATACAACAGGTTAAATTATACCACATTAGGTAGGTAGGAAATTTCCTATTTCTAGGGAGGTAGGAAATTTTTGTCCAATTATGAATGTCAAAAGTAAGCCTTTGTGTGAATATTCCTGGTAAATGCAAACCCTACCCCTCTTTCCCCACCTGTAACAGAACTACCTGGTGACTGGCATTTGCTGTTTTGGATATTGATTATTTCTACAGTTCATATGATGCAACCCTTCCATTTTGCTTTAATATCTACATCGATAGAAACTAAACCTATGATGATAGGTGATCACAATTAAATACATACCTCTGTCCTGTAGTTTGAGCTCAGCTATTAAACAACCTGCAATATACAGTAGATAGTGTGCATCTGTTTGAGCATATTCTAGCATTTCTGCTGATAGTGGGCGTTGCCTCCAATCTTCACGCTACATTTTAGTAGACAATACACTAATCATATATGCTTTGATATAAGCAATGATATAAATTAGAGTTGGAACTACTGAACATGCATTTTCCATGCTACACAGAAGTATTCAAACAAGGAAAAGGTAACTCAATTCCCTTAAGCGAGCCAAAAAGCCTCATCAAAAGCAGGAAACTGCATAAATTACTAACAGTCCCAAACCCAAACCTGTAGCAATTTGTTTGTGGCTACACCACAATAAGTTTCAAGCAAGTATGCTAATGATTTCTGAGGTTTTGACAACACTTCGCACGCCTGCATAAACATGGCAGGAAAACGAATCAAGAAACAAACAAAATTTTACAGAACACGCATTGCCAATAACCAATCACGATAAACACCAACACTGACCTTCGCAGTATCAAACAAATTAACAACATATATATGGAAGTCTCTCTGCAGCCAGAGAACATCGTTATCTGCCCCGTGAAACACCTAGGTCACCAACAATAATTACATAAAACATCAATCCCATTAACCACTTGATAATTAGAAATAATTACAATCAGTTTACCTTACAAATAGTTGGATCAGCGAAAACAGGGGCAAGAACACCCATTACATCATGCAATGCAATCGTATCCACCAAATAATCCTCGTTTCGAGTAGATATCTGAAATGTTTTTAAGCATATCATTAGAATGTTATTAACAAAATGAAATTTTTATTAAGTAATTAATTAATTAACCTGAATTAGAGCAGTGAAACCGAGAAAAGAGCGGAGGCTATGCTGCTCCGTATCGACAGCAAAAACCTTGTGTTTGCTCAATGTATGAGCTAAGTCTTTCAATTGAGTTTCCGTCTCGATCCAAACATAAGAGAAAAATTCACTCATTTTCTGATGATCACTATAACAGTCTTCGAACGACTCAGGATTTTCTATCAAAGCTTTAATCTCCGCTTCATATGGATGCAAATTCGATGAGCTCGCTGCTTCGACAATGCAAAAAAGTAGAAAAAATTCAAAATAATTTTTTTCAAAAAACAAAGACAGAGAAGGAAAGGGCGGTTACCTAATAACACCTACCATTGAGATTTAAGTGCTTGAATTGAGAGAAGGAGTTATCAAGCAAGACGCGTTTGAAAGAAAGCTGTGGTTTCTGATGGGATTGTAAGTAGCACGATGAGCTTTGTTTTTGCTGCTGCTGCTGCTTTCGTCGTCTCCGGCGGTAATGCTTGGAGGAGGAGGTTATTAGGAAAATAACAGAAGAGAGTGCTGCTAGAGAAGCGATGGTCAATGCTGCGATTTTTAATTTGTCCTTGTATTCCATCCTTCTTTTCTGCGTCTTCTGCTGCTTCGTGAGCGAGCGCTGTTGGAGAGTGGAAATGGAGTTAAGGTGGTTTTTCTGGCGGCTTCGGTTGGGGTTTGATTGGTTATTGGGCTTATGTTTTAAGGCCTTTTGAAGATTGTTTATGCTCAGGCCCACGCGATGCAAATATCAGATCCAATCAAAGAAGTCACCGGAAATTGAGCTATCAAGTGGATCCAAAGTTATCCAGGTCCATTTTTATTATTAAAAATCTTATTTTTTTTTTATTACCACGGCAAGCCAGTTGGATTAATCATGTCACTAGAATGTTTGGGAACGTGTTATTTTCAAAAAAATTAAAAAAAAAATTAAATTTTTTTTTTTATGTTTTGAATTGTTTTGATGTGCTGATTTTAAAAATAATTTTTAAAAAATAAAAAAATATTATTTTAATATATTTTAGTATAAAATATTTTTAAAAAAACAACTATAATCACCCATCTAAATACACCGAGAATCTCCGTCGATGCTGCATGGGGTCTCAAAATTTGTTTGAGAAAGGTAGTTGAGAAATATTATGGATGTTTTGCTTGAACCATTGCCGCCTTCTAGAGTTGATTTTCGAGCTGAAGTAGTAATGGCAAGAGGGTAGCCAAAGCCTGAGATGTGTCTAGGGTAGGAAATTTAAGAGAATAATTTCGTCTATTTTTTGATTGCAAGTGCATTATTTGCCTTGCCCTTGTTTGATTTTATATTGATTTGATAAGGTTAATTTAATTTTTAATTTATTTATTTAAAAAAAACATTGTTTTAGTATTTTTCTATTAATTAGATTGAAGCTAAACTTTATAGATAAGTTATCGATTAATAGGCTAAATTGAGTTTTATAATATCATAACATAGATTATTGATTTTGCAAATCTAAGGATTGTCTATTGAAAAGTAGCATAAACAAAATTTACCATTCGAATAATCAAATTTCAAGAAAAAAACTAATTTTGAGGGATATAATTTAACTGGTCAGACTCTAGGTTTGCTCCTTAGATATCACCAGTTCAAATCCTACAAACTTCAGGGCCACTAGAGACTTATATTATCGTTAACTTCAGGGTCAGCGGGATTAGTCAAGATACATCCAAACTGGCCCGAACATCCATATTAATTAAAAAAAAAATTCAAGAAAAGGGCCACATGAAATGGGAGTCAAGTTGTTCTCAAGCCCGAATTGTCACAATTCCAGTCTCCATTAATCTGGGGAGCACAAAAAGCAGTCTGCCTCCACAGAGTGCTCGGAGGCATTGTGTCCCATTGAGCGTCCACACCACACCTTAAAGCTGGAGCCTGGGTTCACAGAATGGCAAACACCACA
>Ga0325411_1004224_pt1 | contig 16164 bp, 8 predicted proteins | sample PopdelMetagenome_13_FD_206181 | JGI IMG/M metagenome (GOLD analysis project Ga0325411, IMG submission 206181) | Populus deltoides microbial communities from Bellville, Georgia, United States - Xylem-PdIQD-R4 | ecosystem: Host-associated > Plants > Phyllosphere > Stem > Wood/Secondary xylem...
AAAAATGAAAAATGAAAAATTCTCAATTTAAATCTAATTTTACATAATAAAAAATTGCATATCTATGAGAATTGTTAACAATAAAATCATTTAGCACCAACCCGAGACCAGAAAAAACTAATCGAGCCCTTTGATCTACATTATCTAAAGCATTGGGAATATATTCTTTGCTTCTTGAATGACTTCAATTGAGTGGACAAAGAAGGAGGTACCGATTTCATTTATTGAGAAAACTTGCATTCCAAGAGATGACAGAATCCTGCGCTGTACCAAAATCACTCGTCGAAAGATTCATCAAATCATTGAGAAGCCTAGCTAGGTTTCTTTTCATGTGATATTTCATTAATGTATACTACATTTCGTATTTTATTAATTATATCTCTCATTTAATTGGTATAATTCATTTCTCTGTATAACATATGTGTGTGTGTGTGTCTCTATATATATTATTCTAAATTATGGACAAATAACAAGATAAAAGAATAAAGTATATTCGAACCTTTTCAGGATGATATGAATATATCCTTGGCATGATTCCCGTGTTGGTATTTGGGCTTCCTATGCCAATAGGTGAGGTTGTGCTTACCTGATTTCTCAAGTGTCAGGTGCTGGGATCATGTTGGCATCTTGTGTTAGCAGAGCTCAGCTTTCAAACTATGCTACTTTCTTGACAGACTCTACGGTGGCTCCTCCATGCATTGTCATGACATCTATATATATGGCCACAGCTACTGCAGTTTTTGTTACACCATTATTATCACTTTTGCTCATGGTATACAGCATTACGCAGATTGTAGTTGCTCCGATTGCTGCAGGCTTACTTGTAAACAGGTGATATGCTCAATCCAAACAAGTGTAATTTTTTTAAGATTAACTTCCTTGAGATGTCATTGTGTCTTATTTACTCGTGCCTGCAGGTTGTTCCCACATTTGTCTAGTGCTATTCATCCATTTTTGCCGCCACTATCAGTACTAGTAACAGCTTGTTGTGCTGGAGCACCACCTGCTATTAATGTTGACCCCGTTATGTCAATTTTTGGGATAACCTCATTATTGCATTTCATCTATCAGCATTTGTTGCTGGTTATTTTTTTACTGGTCTTGTCTTCCCTGAGGCATCTAACTTAAAAGCATTGCAGAGAACGATGTCCTGTGAGACACTTACCACCTTCCTTTTCACCTATGTCATTTTTCTTGGATTATACTCCTCTAGTTGACAATATTTTCCTTTGCAGGAATGCAGAGCAGTCTTGTAGCTCTCGCTCTTGCTAACAAGTTTTTCAAAGATCCACTTGTTGCTGTGCATCCAGCCATATTTGTAAGTTAAAACTTCACATTTGCTTTTAGTTGACGATTATCTTTAACAAAGAAATCTGGTGCGAATTGTGGTTGCTACTTTCAGCAATTAAACAATAATTTCTGTTATAAGCAACATTATGTGTAGTGATCCTCCATATGGTTCTCTCTGAGGTTTGATAGTAACTAGTTCATTCCATAGTCTGGTCACACTTTCTTCTCATCAATGGAGGCAACTGTAACGGGAAACTAAACAGGGGAAAGCTATCTCGTTGGTTCAGATTTTTCCATTTTTATCACTGATTAATCCTTAACACTTGGTTCTTATGTATATACATCACAAAGAAGAGTGACATTTTTATTATATTGCATTGCACGTGATAGAAGCCTCGGCCACAGAGGCATTCTTTTTCTTATTTTTGGATTCAGTGCATTGATTAGCAAATGGTTTATATTACCCTTCATTTTCTAGGTTTGCCCACACCATTCATTTCGTTGACATTTTAGCTTTAAATTTCTTAAAATCTAAGATGATTAGAATTGCAATTGATGTTGTGTCGAATGCTTTTACATAAAAAGATCGACGCATATCATTTAGATTTGTGTTGTTCTTTCATCATATTATCTGGCATTCATATTCATACAGAATTCTGAGAACTATCAGCTCATTGTGTGACTGCAGACAGTAATCATGTCCTTGGTGGGATTTTCCCTTGTCATGCTTTGGTCCAAGAAGAAAGAATAGCACTTGAGTGGAAAATTGCTTTTGCAAACCACAAGTTTGTCCTATGCTGTCTGCAATCATACCTTAGGCGGTTTCGTTCTCTCACCATCTTTGATCCAAGAATAAAGGAAAGCAATGTGATGAGATATTGCCTCTGCAAGTCGATGGAATCCATTGTTTGAGGGTACATTTGCATTTAATACTTCTGAAATTGTCAAAACTCAAAAGCTCTTGGTTTTTTGAAGGTGGTATCGCTTGGAGGCAACATACGGTGGCATGGCACCCTTTGATTTCGCGTGTCTAAAGAACAAAATAGTTTCCTTTTTCTGGTGTTCTGGTTCACATCTCTGATAAGAAGTCACTGAGCTCTTCAGCAGTTCTGTCGTCGTCAAGTTGTATCATGCTGACACATGAAAATATCTACTTGACTGTTTTGTCCTATTGTCCATCATCAGCATCAAGTTTCCCGAATAATATCATTTATCGATGGCTTCGCATGGGTTCCATGTTGTGTGACCCCAGCCTCCATGTTAATCAAGAAACTCGTTTAAATGGGAAAAAGATGGAGTGCTAGTATCATCACTCCTAGAATGTTTTAGATAATATATGGATTAAGTGTTTTTAGAAGTGATTTTTGGTTGATAAAACATGAAATTGGTTTTTTTTTTTTTTACCATGAAGATTCTTTGATGGTTTTGATTCCCTTCAAAACTAAACATAATTTAATAGAAATTGAGAAAATGAAAATAGTAAGGAAATAACTGTAACCATCCATCTTACAATCTTAAATGTCGAAGTCTTTTATAATGTTGTTTGTTTTTATATTTTAAAAGAATTTAAAAAAAATTAATTTTTTTATTTACTTCAAATTAATATTTTTTTATATTTTCAAATCATTTTATATATTAATATTAAAAATTAAAAAAATATTTTAATATATTTTTAAATAAAAAATATAACCACCACACACTCAACATCTTTCTTCCATTACTGCGGTACATACATAACTTGTCTCTCAAAATAATAGCAACAAAAGAATCTCAAACTACCCGCCACCAAAAAAAAAAAAAAACACTATGGCAACCACAACAACAAAAACTTTATCATTGTTCTCTCCGGAACCTGTTTTCCCTCGTAAATCCAAACAAACCATTTTCTTTTCTGTCTCTCCTCCACTTGCCCCTACACTTGCCACTCTCCAAACCCAACCCGTGACCCAAAAACTAGCCAGGTTTGGTGTTGTGGGTCTTCTTGGGGCAGGTGTGGCCCTGACAGCATTGGAACCAGCATCAGCTGCTGAGTTACCCTTGCTGGGTCAACTCAGTGAACCCGCCAATGCACTGTCTTTGCCCACCTGGGCTATACACGTTTCCAGTGTAGTTGAGTGGTGAGTTTTCAAATTACTCTTACTTCTTGTGGTTCTGGTGCTGGGTTTTAATGTATAGCATTATCGCTTTGCCTTTTGGATTTTCTTGGCAATATTCTTTTTGTTAATTTTTGAGTTGATTAGATTGGATTATCATTCTACCGAAACCGAATAATTTAGTTAACTACTGGATGCACTAACCTTATTTTGTTTGATTTATATTTGATTGCTGAGTAAAACGAGGAAAAGAAAACTAAAGTTTAGTGCTTTCTTGAAAACAATGTAAAACACTGCAGTTAATTGTACTTTGTTTTGATGGTTTTGTGCCCATAATAGAGATGTTGACAGCGAACTTTCTTATCAACAGGATTGCAGCAATAGCATTGGTTTGGCAATATGGGGAGAAATCGGGGTTTGAATCGTGGAAGGGGCTTGCTTGGGGTATGGTGAGTTATAGCTTTAAAGCATTGCAAATTTGATGTTGGTGTGTTTTAAAATTGGTGAAGCGATGAAGGCTGTCTTGAATTGCTTTGCTATACCCTTTTGGTTTAAAGATTTTAATGAAAGACTGTTACTCTAAGTTGATATAGTTGGGGGGGGGGGTTTGAAGGCACAAATTTACAGATTAGAACACAAACATTATGCAAGTCTGTTATCACTTCTGCAACTTGGTCCCTTGCCTGAAACCCACAATGTCTCCTTGAGGCAATTCGGAACTGCCTTCATGATTGTTATTTAGTTTATTATATTGGATTGAGATTTTTTTGAACAACCATAAGGTTCTATTGATTACAATGGGGTGTTCAAATGACCCTTAAAGTTGTCCTTTTGGTAAAACTTTTAAATATGCTGATCCATTTTTTCTTCTCTCTTCGATGACAATTCTTAATTGATAACTTTGTTATATATGGATTGTTTTTGTTTCCAAACTGCTTGCTAAATCAGTATTTCATCCCCAGTGATCTTTTTTCTGTTACTTTAGTATATCTAGTCACTCTAGACTTTTTTCCAAGTCTTGAAGCAGGCAATAACATAGAAATATTGACCATGCTAATAAATATTTCCTGCCTTGTGAGCATGTTCAAGATTTTATGGTGAAAAACTTTTATTGTATAGGTTGTTGCTCAGGCATAACTGTTATTTTGAGACCTGAATTTATTGTAGCCAATTCTGATTTTATTTGTTAATTTTTTACAGTTACATATGTTGTATAAGAATTTTGCATTTAATTTATTTGGGAAATCGTTACCTTAGGTAGCCTAAACCGAGGGGAAACGGTTACAAATATGATAGGAAATGTCTTTGAGATGTGGGTGATATCCACTCTGTTCAATTGTATTGATTTCGTAGTCAGATTTTCAGCTTTTGTAGAGATTGCTTTATTGTCTGTGGTTGTTGTGTGTGTACTATTCGAGTCAAATCTATACACTTATTATTTCTAAATTTCTTAGTCTAACTATAGTCAACTAATTTTTAGGTTCCTTTACTTGGTGGAGCATTTTGTGCATGCACATGGCATTTCTTCTACAATTCTGAGTCCCTTGAGGTAAGAATGTTTGCATTGCTTCATGGCTAAAGGCATTTGTCCGTTTGCACAGGTGCAGATTAGAGATAAATAGATAAATTGAAATACAGGAAACTGCCTTAAATGAACTAATCAAATGGGAGTTTAGATTCTGATGCATGGCATGATAATATTGAATACAATGCTTAGCTAGAAATGGATGTTACTGCTCTACTTTATACATTTGCATAGCATCGTTGATTTTTTTTCCTTCCTTCTATTCTGAGTCTCTTGAGGTAACAATAGTTGCATCACTTCATGGCTAAATGCATTTGTTGTTTCATACAGGCATAGATTGGAAATTGATAAATTAATCAAGATACTGGAAAGATCTTAAATGAACTGATCAAATGGGGCTTTAGATTAACCTACGGGAAGCATAGATGGAAATGAATATGACATTTAGCTTGAATAGATATCTCTAGTCCTTTATACACGTCCATTACAAAATACAGTATCTATTTCACTCCTTTTTTCTTGAGAGAGAGAATAGTCTCTATTTCACTTTCACCTTTCACTGCTCATCATTAATCGAAAATCAAATGCCATACAGCTCCTAATGTCACATGTATCCATCAACATACCATTGTACTCTTATCTGTGAAAGAACTACTGGGATATTTCACTCTGAACAGCCCAAATTGTCTGTGTGGTATCAAATAGGGGTTGTGCTAACCGAGGGAAAGATTAAGCTGCAGTTTGAAGAGATTTAAATACATAAGAATCTGGGAAAAAAAAACCCCAAAGAAATCTAGCTGAATTTTATAAATCAAGCCAGAAGGCAGTTATTGTCAAAGTTATAATACTTGTAGAACTGGATCCTGGTTTGAACATCAAAATTAATTTGGTTTCTGATAATTCTTTTTGCCCAAAATCCTGGATCTAGCCAGTGTTTCAGCTGTGGGGACTGCTGTTTTTTGTGATTGACCAATCTGACCTCTTGATTTTGCTCGTTGAATATTCTTGTTGACCAACTTAAACCAAACTTACTTTAAATTGGCTCAAGTTCAATCAATGCTGGGTGTATCAGAGATTGCCACCCCTTTCTGTCACCACAGTGTGCTGCATGGTATTGAACTTGATTTTTACTGTTTTCAGAGCATCTCTCCGGTCCATTCCATCATATTTTTATGATCATTTAAGTATTTCCCTTAATATAGGGCATGATTATTTACATGCATCCACCTTATTGTAATACAACTAGCGGTTCTTTTTTCTTTCTCTCGGATAGATATAGAATATGGAAAATAACTATAGTCTGTTCTGAGGTGTAGGTATTAGTAGCTCTTCAAGCTGCACTGACAGTAATAGGTAATGCCACAATGTGCATTGCTGCTTTCCGTATACACATGTCATCAGAGGAACGCCCCAAAAATCTCTGACGGTTTCAGAGCCTGTATGCAATTATATCTTCTGGAAACTAAAATCTCTGTTTTTCAGTTGTTTGGTCTAATTTTAGCGAGAAGGAATTGTCAAGACAGTTAACAATACCCTTGTTACCCCTTCAGAGTTGTTATTACCAGCAGCTATTATATGTAAGTTTTTCTTCTCTTTTCCTTTTCCCCTCAAAAAGCACACTCCAATATATTTTTAACCCTTATTTTCTCTCCTTTCACCGACAATGTACCTTAAGTTTATTGGCACATAAAGCATCCCCAGGTAAGTAATAATTCCCACTTCTTTTAACTTCAAAATAAACGCACTCTTAAATGATAAACGCACCATGTTTAATATTCGTTCGCTTGCTTTCAAAACACTGAAGCAAAAATTCTCACAGAAGCAAAGAACAGCCTAAGCAAAAAGTAAGCATTGAATGCAGAGTGCTGGAGCCTGGAAACCTTAAGAGCTCCTTGCACTCATAGTTGCATGCAAGATGTGGGTGAAGACTTGGAATGCTCTTTTCTTACTATGCTTTCTTGGTTAAGGTGAAAAAAAGATTATAATAACAGATTAACAATGGAAAAGGTTAGTATTATTTATGTGTAGACTCCAGGGACTGGATCAGATGTTTAATTATAGTAATACTACAGCTAGGGCTAGATGAGTTAAGGTGGGAAAGATTGTTTGCACGACAAAATAGGGTCTTAAAGCCTTCTTTATGCGTTCGAAGAACACTTGTCTTGTCACTCTTTCACTGTATCATTGCAGCTATTCAAGATGATAAGCTTAAGTATCTGATTAGTTGCTGGGTTTAAAAAGTCTTTCCCAGTTTCATTTTCAGGCTTAAAAAATAAGCAAATACTAGAATCATTGAAATTTAGGTGATGCATCAACTTCCAAAGTAAAAGGAAAAAAAAAAAAAAAACAGAGAGAATCATTGATACTTTATTTTATAAGTTGGCAAACATACGAAGCTTCCATCACTTATATAACATATACTACCAGGCAAAATTCAGTACATCTTGTGACTAACATGCTTGATTCAGCAAAGAAAAGATAAAAACAAAAGGAAGATTACCGAGAGATAGAGATATAAACAGAGTTGTTAGTCTGTACTATGTTACATTTTGCTAGTGTTGTGTAAAAGAAGTAGGGTGGTGGATAAGCGATCCAAATGAGGGAATTTCTTTTGAAATTCAGAAATTAAGGCCAAGTTTTCTTGGCGGAGAAGATTAGCTTTCTTCCTCAGCTTCTCGTTCTCTTCAACGATTCTTTGGTTCTCTAAACACAACTTCAAGTTCTTTAGCTCCATGTCCTTCCCCTCCATTTCTTCATATCCTGACCTCCTGCTTTACACAAGGAGAGAGAACAAGGAAAATTCCTCACGTCAAACACGTATTTTTTGTAAGAACTATACAGCAAATGAAACATCAAAACACTTGGGACAGTAAAGGTTGCGTTACAAGCAGATGCTAAATTTTTGCATGGTAAGACATACCTGCAGGTGAGCCCAATAACTTGAACCTTACATTTCTTTGATCTTTGCCTTCTTTTTGAAGGGTGGAAAGGAGAAGGGAACCTCTCTACTCCGTTAGTGCACATTATATTTGTTGCTATTGGAAAGATGAAAGAAAGCGAATTGAGAAAAGAGGGTGGGATGTAAGTTCCTATATATACAGGTGGTTTTGTGTCATGACAGGGTGCATGATTATCTAGGGCATATAGTGGGTATGCATTTGATAGAGAGATAGATTTATCTTCTATAGCAATGATGTCATATTGGATTCATGATTGCAATGGGAAGCTACCCCTTGTATCGATGATGGATGAGGAAAGTAACAAAGAAAAGCCTAAGATCACGGAAGCTTCTCTTTGATCATCTCCTGCACACTTGGCCTTAAGGAGTAACAAAATTTAAAATTAATAGAACCAATGGAGCATGAGTACTATTCATGTTAAAGCTATTGATTTGAAAAGATCTGCTTCGTTAGGAAAAGCCAACTATAGTTTATGTTTGAAATTTGTAATGGTCCTTCTGAGATGGCACTTCGTAGTTGCATGTCAGCAAGCATCCATGGATGATTAGGCTGATTACAAGTGGCTTCTTGGCATCACCTTGTCTTATGGCCCATTCCAAGCCTAATGCAATGTAGAGTTGTAAGAGCTCACCTCTCTCTCTCTCTCGACTTTTGGGATTATGGACCATTACAGGGGGGAGTTGGCATCTTCATTTCCACCCTTTCCTTGCTCCACTTTTATATGTTTCATTATACTTGGTTTGAACACAAATTTAAGAGTCAGACTTGACATTGAGGGCCTGAAAACCCCACCATTTCCTTGGTACTAGTATTCTCTGCGTTTGGGACAAATGATGCATGGCCGAAAAAAAGAAATAAAAATAATGGGGAATAAGTTCATGATAACTCACTTTGCATACGTACACTAGATCGCCAGATCATTTATTTGTTGTGGATCAGTTTAATTTTTTTAAAAAATTAAATTGTGTAGAGATTAAATCGGTATGACTTGCTTGATTTAACAAGTTTAAAGCAACTTGAATGATCGGAAAACACATAATTTGACTAAATTTTTTTAAGATAATATATATTTTTTTAATATTGAGACGACAATATATTAAGTCAACTCAGGTCAATCTAAATTAACATGTAAAATCTGCAACCTGGGCCATGAAACAATGATAACTTTATAAAAAGTAAATCGAAAAACATTTCAAAATCTAATTCTCAATTAACTCAATATTGAATGATAAAATTTAAAAATAAATCAATTTAAAAAGGATAAAAAAATAAGTCGGTTTAACTTGCCAAACTTGGATCACGAGACTGGGATAATCCAATTGAAAAAAATCAAAACAAATTTTGAAGTTCAATTCCCAATTAATTCAATATTAAATGATAAAATTGAAAAAAATTAAAAAAAAAGAATCTGAATCAGCCCGAGTTAACCTGTCAAACTTGTGACTTGGACCATGAGATTAGAATAGCCTCATAAAAAGTAAACTGAAACAAACTATTAAACTTATCCTGATCAACTGAATATTAAATAATAAAACTAAAAAAAAAAAACCTCAAATACAAAAGGAACCCAAAAAAACCTTAAATTATATTTACACATGTATTGAACATTAAGCTCTTCTATAATAGGATCTCAAGTAGATCATGATCGTACCCATAATTATTATGTACTTGCAGATGATGAACCAATGGAATGAATTTGTTGCTGTCTTTATTTAAAAAAAGAAAAAGAAAAAAAATGCAGGGAGGGAGTCTCAAGTGATACTAGAGGTTAGGCCACTGTTTTTGTTGCACAGCCCTTTCTGCTAGTAGATATTTCACATACATGTATTCCAACTACCTTCATTTCTTTCTTTGACCTTCTCCACTATTTAATAATGGTTGCAATGATATTAAATTGTTAATGCAGGTAGATAATTAGCCTGACATGTGCAATTGCACCAACTATAGAAGAAGAAGAAGACCTACTAATCAATGGATCTTGCATGCACACACACAGATATATATATATATTATGGTGAAAAATCCCTTGATAATAATTGCTTGGTTAATTTGGTTTAACACTCATAATTCTCATGTTATGATTGTTTCAGTTAGAGAAATAAATTAATTATAGCAGATTCTTCATTTATCAAGTGATTTTAAGGAGTGCTACCCTTCTGAGATCAGCCACAGAACGTTCTCGGTAAGGTAACAAAGTTATATCTTGATTAAAATGAAAGCCAATCTTTGAGGAGCTCAAGTCGAAGGAGCAATTGGACATGCCAGAGAAATTATGCATATGTAATTAATTCATACCTATGCCTTTGGTCCGAAAATATATATGAATGTTGACTGTACACGCCTGTAATGCTTGATAGTGTAGGCAAATTCTAACCCTAATCATGCCATTTTTGAATGGAGAGAAGGGAGAAGCCATTAATCGAAGAGAGCATGACTAGAACCACACTCACAGGACTCTTCACTTATTTCTTCTTTTACTACCTCTACTACTCAGAACACACACACACACGAGAGTAGAGCAATAGTCAACGATGAAATGAATGGAATTCCTCTTCTTCTCCTGCCTCTTCAAGTGCCGTAAAAACTTGTAAACATGCACACCATCCTTGACGTTAGGTCTCGCATGCATCAATTATGATGGCTCCACAACTTCCCATTTAAATGTCTAATCCATCTACTGTATCTCCTCCTATATGTGCACTGCAATTGATTGCTATATTGGTGTGTGCATTTGTCATCAACCTCATCGCCACCCATATGTATATCGTGCACAGGGTATCATGGCAATTTGATAATTGAAATCATGAGTGTTCTTCTTTTCAACTTGTACATTATGATAGGTATACTTATGGATATCACGTAATGTCTGTTACCCCTTGTAAATCTATGAATGGTAGCTAGGAAACCACCATAAAATCATGATTCCAAGGGGATAACGTTCAATATAGTGTAAGATGCAGTGTTCGGAAGCCAGGGAAGTAATTAGAAGTGTTTTCTTTTCTTTTCCTTTTATGATGAAAATTAGAATAGGTTAGGAGATTAGAACAAGCATATGGCTGCCAAAAATGAAAAGACCGTGGCAGCTTCATTACTCTACGAAAACTGGGAGTTGGGGTCATGATCATAATGGCCTTGCTTATTTGACCTTCATTGGCCTCCTGCTCAAGAGTCAATAGCTATAGAGTTGGCAGAAATTGTTAGATATTCGATGGTGGCGGTGGAAAGTTAAGTAGCTAGGCATAAATATTGTGGCTCGAAACACAAGTAACATTTGCAATTATATTTGCGCATTTTCATATTCGATATGAGAGGTATTTAATTTGGAGAAATAAAATATATGGCTCCATGCTATTTGCAGCAGAAGATCTTTATAGTTCAGAAACTTAAAGCATTCTGGCACACTCAACTTGAGATCCAAGGAGAGGGATGGATATTTTTTTCCTTGAGCAATATTCCTGAGCAGTTTTCAACTCGGCGCCACTCTCTAGTCTCTCGCTATCTGCTCATCTCTCTTCTTTGAAACTCTATAGGCCCAGCTTAAATTAGCTGTCCCTGCTTGAATTCATCCAGCCCATTAGACCGAAGGTTGGATGCGTGGAGCAAGTTTAGATAAGGTGGGTCGGTAATGGTAGCCCTGTTTCATCTTCTTCTTCTTTTTTCTTTGACTAGGCGAGCCATATTGTTGTTGTTTTTTTTAATTAATAATTAGAGGTATCATTGGATCAATTTATCCATCAATTAAAATTAAAATTAGATCTTTTTAATAATAATAATATTGACTCAAACTCATTACATTATTAGCCTTCAATAAGTGTGATTCCACGTGATAGGTTTTGTCTTGTAAAGATATTTTTTGATGAGAGAGACGATACCTAAAATTTATAAATAGCTTAGTCGCTCAACTCCTAACCCAAATATTGGTATTACCATAGTTTCCTTGGTCAAGGAGATTTGGAATCGAGAGCACATAACCAATGTCCCCATATAAGATGTTAATGATGATATTTGTCCCAAATCTATTATATAGTTGATCCCTAAAAAATTATTATTTTTAAATTCAAACTTAACCTATCATGACGAGTTTTTTTCCCTTAAAAGGCACCTCTTAATAAAAAAGGTTTTTCCTAAAGCTTATAATATGCCTAGGTCAATGACTCTAGCCAATATAAAATATCGATATCATCATAGCCCTCTAGTAAAGAGGCCTGAGAGCTAAGAATATATATTTCTAGTTTTTATATACAGTGTCAATGATGAGGTTATCCAAACTCATTATATGACTAGTTTCTTAAAAGATATTGTGTAATAGCCCGACAGAACTTTTTATATATTGTTCGTTTTGGACCTTATCTTCTTTACAGTTTTGTTTTTAGTGATGCGAGCCCACTTTTGAGCCTGACGTTCCAAAACGCGTACAACAGGTCAATAACCAGCACTACTCATACAGCCCTAGCTTTCATGTTTAAGCTTATAACTTTACAATGAATTTTGTCATGAAAAGGTACATCTTAAGAGGTGGTACTTGAAACCTATAAGTTGCCTTGACCATTGATTTTAAATTTGATTTGGAATATTAATATCATCACAGCTTTCCTAGTTAAGGGATTTAGAAACCTAGAGGACATAGCCCATGTTCTAATAAGCAACCATAATGATAATATTAGCTCAAATCCAATACATGGCTTGCCTCTCAAGAAATATTGTTTTATGTTTGGGCTTATAGTCTGTATTGAATTTTATTATGAAAAGACATCTCTTAAGAAAAAAAAAGACCTAAAATTTATAAATTATCTAAACTCTTGACTCTTAATTGATATAGAATATTAATATTATTTGTTGTCAAAGATAAATAATTTTTTTGTCACAATACCCTTTTTTTTTGAAACAAATAATAATCTATATTAAAAAAATATAAATATGCACAAATATATAATAATTTACCAATTTTGATATTTATTTTTTTCCTTCTTTTTCATTTTTCTATTCAAGCATGGATCCAAAAAGAATATGATCATTAGATCCACTTGATCTCAAAAAGAAAAAACAACTTCATTTTTAAAAATCAAATTCCTTATTATAAAAATATAATTCAAATTCCCTGTAAACTCTCATCCTTGATGATATTTCCTCATGCCTTTTCACAAAAAAATAATTCATTTAATATTATCCAGGATGCCAATTAACAAAACACTAAAGAAGTTGGGTTTTTTCTTGATCATTATATTGCATGCCTAATGGCACTAGCACCATGAATTCACACAGTGCCATACCTTTCCCCCCCTAAACTTGATCTTGGGTTTTTGAGGTATCAAAAAAACCTTTTGATATTTAATGAACACTTGATTGTGCAAAAATATGTTTGGAATTTTTATTTTTCAAAACACTAAAAATAATAGGACTAGAATTGAAAATTAAAAAAAAATGATAGCTTTTTTGCAATTTTTTCGCTTAAAGAGAAAAGATGAAGAAATCAGGTGTGGAAATCAACGTGAAAAGAGAGAAAAATAATAAAATAATAAAAAATAGATCACTAGAGCTACAATATGAACACACGCCATTATATAATGAAGGCCTCACCTAGATAACTTCAATGGTATCAAGGACAACTGTCATAGAGTTTTGAGGGAGCCACTTACGCCTCCTCAATATGACAGCCTTCCTTACACATCGGCGTATTTGCTAGACATGTTTTTTTTTCTCTTCATTCAATTTAGCCTCTAATCTTCGAATAGCTCTTCAATTTAGTCTTGAATTTTATCCCACCCTAATCTAATAAATGCCAAACCAAGTTTTTTTACATCGAGTTCCAACCATGTTTTTTCACTCATTTTTTATTTAATTTTGTTTGTTTTTGGACCGATTTAGGTTTATTTCGGGCTAATAAATTATTTTCCTAAAATTCTAATGATGTTTTTAAGATGTTTCAATGTTAAATTAGGTTGAAGAACATTTTTTTTGAGTTAAAATCTCACATTTCGATTTCTCAACCACTTATGTAGTGGTTAGAATATGAAAACATAAATGACATGTCATTTGTATTTTATTTAAAAAAAATTTATTTTAGATATACATCTACTATAAACACAATCTATAAATATCAAACTATAGAATAAAGTTTCAATTTGATTCTTAAAATATAATCACTTGTTCGAAATCTGAAGTTGGTGGTGTTATTTAGCATAATGACATATATAATTCTTATTTTTTCAAAGAAAATCATCGTTGGGCTTCTAACCCTTTAGTGTTTGCAGATACACATATATTTGTGAGGGAATAAGAAAAAAAAATTTTTAATAAGTTAAATTTATAAATTATAATTATCAAATTTAATTTAAGTCAATTCAGTATAAAACTCATATCTTGAGTCGAGTCAGGTAGATTAACCTGATTTAACTATTTTTTTAATTTAAAAAAAAATACAAGATTAACATTTAATTGTATCTTGCCATATTTTGATGAAGAAACTGTTAAAGAATAATATAAATCATATCCTGAGACCTCACCTAACAGCTTAAACTTTTAGGTTTAGATGGTTCTTTGACATGGTATCAGAGCCTTGATGACCAAGCGGTCACGAGTTCGAATCTCACCATCCCTATTTATTTGATAAAAAAAATTAAGCACAAGGTAAAGTGAGCATGTGCAAGTTTCAAGCCCAAAGGGCTTTCACTTGAGGAGGTGTGTTAGAGAATAATATAAATCATATCCTGGGACCTCACCTAACAGCTTAAACTTTTAGGTTGAGATGGTTCTTTGACAGAAACGTGAACAGATTAAGATGATTCCATCAATTCATGATTTTGCCAACACAAATCACAATTCTGAGATTATTTTTTCCAATCTAAAAGCGTAGATCCTTTTATCGATATTTTTGAGTGATTGTGAAAGAAAAAAAAAGAAGAAGAGAGGATCTTGTGTGCTTCAAATTGGATTTGCATGTCTTTTTTTATTACATATTTTAACTCAATTTTACTCGGTTTATTGTAGCAAATTAGACTCTGGTTGATCTATTTTTGTATGGTTTTAAAAAATTGAATTCCACTTAAATTCAAATCTATATAGCATTCTAAAATACTTGGAGATGTTTTTTTTAAAATGAGTTTTGTAATCCATTACTATAGAAAAACAAAAACTCTATACAAGTTTTTTTATATATATTTATAACCCGGGGTGTCCAGGTCAGCTTATGCGTACCACGACTAATCTCCGGATCCACTGAACACCCTGCAAACCCAGTGGACAGGTAAGACACCACGGGAGTGACAGACATGCACATAGAGAATCGAACCCGGGTGTAGAGAAAAAGAACAAATCGCTTTCCCCGCTAGACCATGACCTCAAATGCCTCTATACAAGTTTTTGATTAACTATAATATCTTTAGATATTCTTAAGAGATTATAATACCCTTAAATTACTTCAATGATATTTGTACAATTACTTAATAAATAATATACGTGGGTTTACTATATTTTTTTATATCCTTTTTAATATGTATATATTCCCTATTTAACCTTTTTGTTTATTTTCCTAATACGTGTTTTTTATACAACTTCTTATATTTTTTTTCTTATTATACCATGTATTTTATATTTTTTCCCCTTTTCTTCTCCGATTCAATATTCAATTTTGTGTTTTTTTATATAACACATTCAATACACCTCTCTTATAAAACTAAAAATAAACAATAAAAATAAAAACTTGAATAATTGCTACAATAAACAATAAAAATAAAATTATATTGCTAGACAATCCCTCTATAATCTTAAATTGGATTTTTTATTTTAAAAATATTTTAAACTATGGATTTTATTTTATTTTTCTATCTTAAGTATAAATCATGATTATAGAGCCTTTAGTAATGTTCAACACGAACTTGAATAATTCACACGCAATAAGAACTAGTTCAAGAAAATATATATTGATAACGGATATTAGTTATGTCATAATCAAGTTTTGACCTTCATTTTTGTATATTTATAGAAATTAAAAAAATCTAAAAAAAGTGTCCTTTTAGTAAATTTAGTTAATTTTAATTTATATAATTTTTAAAACTATATAAATTAAATACTTTATTCATATCAGCTAGTCTTCGTTAAAATAAATTAATCATTTATTTACTTAATCTAGATCAACCCATTTAACTCATATTTTCAGTCCAATTGATTCAATTAAGCCCAATTTAGTTCAACGATTTTGTCAATGCGGACCCTTCTATCCGATTCTGGAACAGAGGGAATAGAACCATCGTCAGCCGAGTTCAAACAAAGAAAAAAACAAATCGCCCAGCAAAGCAAC
>Ga0325411_1004225_pt1 | contig 16162 bp, 8 predicted proteins | sample PopdelMetagenome_13_FD_206181 | JGI IMG/M metagenome (GOLD analysis project Ga0325411, IMG submission 206181) | Populus deltoides microbial communities from Bellville, Georgia, United States - Xylem-PdIQD-R4 | ecosystem: Host-associated > Plants > Phyllosphere > Stem > Wood/Secondary xylem...
TTATTTTTAAATGCATATAGTTTTTAATTTATTTAGTTATATAAATGCTTAAGGGTTTAAAAATATACTTATAATCTTTTTTCTATATATAAATACATTAAAAAAAACATTTATATATAATTTTCTCAATAAAAAAAAATTTGACCCGCAAAATAACGCGGGTCAAATAGATATGCATTATCCATAACCGTTATGATCAAGTCTTTTGGCGTGCGTGTTGTCACGCTTAGACAATTCCCATGGTCCGCAAAACAGCTAACTAAACCACGGTTAAATCCTAATTGTAGTCAAACAAACCGAACGGAATCATGGAATCAACAAAAAGAATAAACCCTAACAAACACTTGTCAGGTTCAAATCCACGGCTAAAACCAACCCACGTTGACGGTCAGATCTCTTCCTAACCGCCTCGCCTCCCATTATGTTCACGTTACTTAAAACTAGGGTTAGCTAGATAGATCTCTCCTCGCACCAATTAAAAAAAAAAAAAATCCCTAATTTCTCCCTTTTTATTTCCTGTCAAGATCGCTAAATCTTCTCTGGATTTCCCTTCGATCATGGAGATGGAACACGTGACCATCTTTCCCATAACACACCTGGATCGACCTAGGAAAAGACCTCGTTTCGGCTGGGACGTGCCTCAGGTATCATCAGCTCTTTTTTTTCAATTTGTTCTTGACGTGAAAGATCTAAAATATTTTATTGTGTTTTGAATTTAGTTCCGGTTCTCTTGTTTTTTAAAGATCGGATCTTGACTTTTGATTTTAGATCTGTTTCGATTAGTTCTTATCTGTTTATGGTTATTCTTTCGCAGATCATTGTTTTGTATGCGGATTATATTGATGTTGGTTTATAAAATTAATTGAATAGTTTTTTTTTTTCATTATTTTCCACAAAAATCAAGATGCTAGATTAATATTGTATTTTTATTACTATATTATATATGCTAATAAATATTTTATTTGCAGAAAAATAATTAATTGGATTAAAGTTTTAAAAATAATTAGATAAGATATGCTGAAAGTTGTTGAGGTAATTCAGACCTAAATCTTGTGCTAAGAATGAAGATTTCTTCTATTCATAATGTTAGCAATATTATTTGATTCTGTAATTTTTTGTTTCTCTCACAAATGAGTTTTTGGAAAAGAGAAAGGGGATGCCGAGGGTATATGAAGCTATCAGGTGAAAAATTTTGATTTTATATCTTGAGTGGTACATAAATGGGTGGCTGTGTGTAGGCTCAGGTAGGAAATTTTTGTGGACAAGAGGTTGGGAATGTAGCAAGCTATGCATCTTCAGGAGCAATCTCAGACCATACTAGTTCCCTGTTTGTTAAAGGAGTGGCTCAAAATGGTTCTCCCCCATGGAGGGAAGATGACAAGGATGGCCATTACATGTTTGCGCTTGGAGATAATTTAACTTCTCGCTGTAATTACACTTTACCATCCATACCTTATAAACAATGAATAGGTTTATATATAAGGTCCTCAAGTTGCAAATCTTTTGCTACTGGGGCTTTCGAGAATTCTTTTCCACCAATTATGGATTTAACGAGTATTTTTTGTTGCATTAGAGTCCCTATTAACGAGTAAAAATAGGACTGAGTTTTTGTTTTGACATGTTAATCGTGATGGTTGCTGACTGAGTTTTTTCCCCCTCTTCCTTTTGCTTTTATTGTTGCAGATAAGATACATAACAAAATGGGAGAAGGTATGCCCTGTCACTTATTTGCATTCCTCATTGCTGTGAGGTTTAGTTTTTGTTCATCTGACCTCTTGGATTTATACTGTTTGCTCTATGTATAGGCACCTTTGGTCAGGTTTTGGAATGCTGGGACAGAGAAAGAAAGGAAATGGTTGCCATCAAAATTGTACGTGGCATCAAGAAATATAAGGAGGCAGCCATGATAGAAATTGAAGTGCTGCAACAGCTTGGTAAACATGATAAAGGTGGCAACCGGTGAGTTTTCTTGACCTACCTCTTACCTGATTTATTGCCAATGCCAACCATGTGACCTGCTTATTTATGCCTCTTTGTCTATGGTTAAATGGGTTTATTCCTTGCAGTTGTGTGCAAATACGGAACTGGTTTGACTATCGTAACCATATCTGTATTGTAAGTATATATGATTAGTTTCTGATGGAATGATTTCCTCAATTCACAAATAATTTGGGGGTTAAGACTTCTGGGTGAATGTAAATGGTTTTAACAGGTATTTGAGAAGCTTGGACCAAGCTTATACGATTTTCTTCGCAAAAACAATTATCGCTCATTTCCTATTGATCATGTCCGTGAGATTGGCAGACAACTGTTGGAATGTGTAGCATGTGTGTAGTAATTACTTTAGCTAGTCTCTTTTCATGCATCTTTTATCTCTTTTCTTTCCCTTCTAACTTTTTTTTAATCAAATGTTAAGTTCTTAGCTACGCGGAAATACATAATGAGATTAGCTAATGTATATGTTTTAGGGAGATTTTTTGTTTTGGTAGTTCTCTTTAGAGTAGGTAGTTGTATTCTTAGGCTAGATTAAGTAAAGAGTAGTCTTGTATTTCATTTACTTATGTTGCTTCTGTACTTAAAATCTTGCAGTTATGCACGACCTTCATATGATACATACTGATTTGAAGCCTGAGAACATACTCCTAGTTTCTTCTGACTATGTAAAAGTTCCTGATTACAAGGTGATGCTTAGCTTTTTACCTTGATATTTATGCTGTGCTCTGGCCATGCTTTATGGTTTTCATGTGGCATTTGCTTTATCCTTGTCAACTCATTCTGGATGAATTGGTTTCTTAAGGCCGCTGACATATGTTGCTTTGAGCAGAACTCGACTCGCTCTCCAAAGGACAGTTCCTACTATAAAAGAGTCCCAAAATCAAGTGCCATTAAGGTGATTGATTTTGGTAGCACTACCTATGAGCGTCAAGATCAGAATTACATTGTATCAACACGACATTACCGGGCACCAGAAGTTATTCTTGGTAAGACTTTTGTTATTTGTCCTTTTTTAAAAACTTTTTTTTTTTTTGTAAATAACTGGAGATTACAAGTTTCAATTTTCAACACAGGACTTGGATGGAGTTATCCTTGTGATGTGTGGAGTGTTGGTTGCATCTTAGTGGAGTTGTGCACAGTATGTTTCTGAACTTTGCATTTCTACTTTTCTACTGTAGCAAAATGCAAATGATTATGTTACAACTTTGCATCTGTTGAACAGGGTGAGGCTTTATTTCAAACACACGAAAATTTGGAGCATCTTGCAATGATGGAACGTGTGCTTGGTCCTATGCCACAGAATATGCTGAAGAGAGTGGAGTGAGTTATATATCATATCTGCAATTTGATATATAATCATATGTTATTATTTCAGCTTTTGCTTAATCCTAGCTTGTGCTTTCTCAGTCGACATACAGAGAAGTATGTTAGAAGGGGTAGATTGGACTGGCCAGAGGGAGCTGCTTCAAGAGAAAGTATCAAAGCTGTTTTGAAGCTACCTCGACTCCAGGTTTGTATTTTTTTTGATATCCCTATGTTTCTGTGAGATCAGTTATTGCTGAGGATTTTGTTTTTACTTTGTTCTATTCTCACGATCTCTTGTCTGCATATGTTTTTTTTTGGCAGAATCTAGTAATGCAACATGTGGACCATTCAGCTGGAGATCTTATACATCTCTTGCAAGGATTGCTCAGGTACGATCCCATGGACAGGTTAACAGCTCGAGAAGCTCTCAGACATCCCTTCTTTGCAAAAGATCATCGTAGGATTTGAGGAATGGACTGGCTGTTGATTGTCTGCTGAAATTGTTGCTGTAAACAGCGGGGGCATAAGTCCCAGGATATTTGAATGTGTTGTAGCAAGCTGCTAACCCAATCCAAGAGTGTACAGTATGGAAATCTATTGAGAATGATAAATAGAATGTTGATTTGCAAGCAGCCTGTCTAATTCCTCTTTATTTTTGATTTAACAGTCTTCGTCATTCTAACCTCCGACTCGAATTTTGAACGTTTCTCTTTGACAAGTGACGAATGAAATCTAGAAAATCCCCGAATCCTTCATAAACTGGCTAGTAAAATTTGCTGCAGCGGAAAATCTGAAAAATAGAAAGAAAAAAAAACAATTTGGTCCATGATAAATCAGAAAATGAATAACACTGGAAATGTGGGAACTTTGCTGTTCATGGTGAACCAGCAGCAGCTGCATCATTCTTCGGCATTGCTTTGTTATCGCAATCATCTCTTTTTATGGCATGATGCTATACAATTCTTACAGGTGTCTCAGATGTAGTTATGTTTCGCTTCTTGTGATGTCCTTGTGCAAATGAGGCCAGACTGGCAATACAGATAGATGTTGGGGCACTCCACACACACACATTTTATAATTTTACATTATCCCCACCTTATAAAATCTTTTATCCTCGAAACTTGACGTAACTTGAATATAAAATTTTAAGAACTAAAGTCATACCATCATGATTAAAACAAGTATGGATACTTGTTGTGCATTTCCTCATCAAGCTCCCGTATCGCTTTTTCATTGGGATGTCTGCTCTACACAACCTTAATCGATGTAATTTCCTTCGAACGAAGCTTTCTAACTTGTCAATCCATTATTTTCACTGATTTTACAATTTATGACATATCATTCCTTAGCTTAATTGGTTAAACCTCTAAAACATGAGATGGATCTGGCAAATACTTCCTCATCATCGAAACATGGAACACTAGATGTATGGAGGCAAGACAAATCTGTATGCCACTACCCCTACTCTTTCCAAAATTTCAAAGGGCCCTATAAACTTTGGACTCAATTTTCTTTTCATTCCAAATCTAAACATTCCTTTAATTAGAGAGATTTTTGAGAACACATTGTCACCGACTAAAAACTCTAAATTACACCTTCTTTTATTTGTGTAACTCTTTTGCCTACCTTGAGCTGTTTGAAGTTTATCTGAGATCACCCTGATCTTATCTTAAGTAATCTTTATTAACTCAGGACCTATTAAACTCTTCTCACCAACCTCATACCAACATATAGGTAATCGATACTTCCAGCTATACAAAGCCTCATATGGAGCCATATCAATACTCATTTGATAACTATTGTTATACACAAACTCTACTAGAGACAAATACTTGCTCTGTTCAACCCCAAAATAAATCACACAAGCTCTCAACTTATCTTTCAAAATTTGTATAGTCCTTTCAGACTATATATCAGTTTAAGGGTGAAAAACAATGCTTAACTCAACCTTAGACCCTGTTGCTTTTTGAAACTTCACCAAAAACTGAGAAGTGAGTTGTGGACCTCTATCAGACACAATGGAGATTGGCACACCATGCAACCTTATAATCTCGTTAACATAGATTTTTTCCAGTTTTGCAAACCCATATGTTACCTTTACTAATAAGAAATGAGCTGAATTGCTTAAACGATCAACTATCACCTAAAGCAAATCATAACCCTCCTAACTCCCAGGTAAACTTGACACAAAATCATAGTGGTTCTCTCCCATTTCCATTTATGAATCAACAATGATTGCAAAAGCCCTGATGGTTTCTCATGCTCACCTTTAATCCTTTAGCAAGTCAAGCATTTAGATACAAACTCTACAATGTCCTTCTTCATGCCATTCCACTAGTAACACTCTCTCAAGTCTATATATATATTGTTAGAACCAGGATGTACTATATAGGTAGTATGGTATGCTTTATTCATCACATCTTTTTTCAAATCATCCGCTTCAGGCACATATAACCTGGAACCAAATCTCAACATACTATCCCATCGATAACAAAACCCAAAGCTTTTCCTAACTCCAACTAATCTTAAATCTTGCATAGACATTCATCTTTCATTTGAGCCACTTTAATTTAGTCTACTAAGTCTGATCTAGCTTGAAAGCAAACCAACAATGCTTTAGATTCACCAATCTCAAAACTGACTTTCTCATCTAATAATCTGTGTAACTCTATCATCAAAGGTCTCCTCACCTCTTGAATATGAGCCAAACTATCCATAGACTTTTTACTCAAGGCATCAATAATAACATTTGCCTTGCCTAGGTGATACTAGATCATGCAATCATAATCAATTAATAATTCTATCCACCTTTATTGTCTCAAATTCATATCCTTATGCTGAAAGATATATTAAAGACTTTTATGATATGTAAATATCTCGCATATCTCCCCATACAAGTAGTGTCTTCAAATGGTAAAAGAAAACACTACCGTAACCATCTTTAAATCATGTGTGAGGTAATTTTGCTCATGCTTTTTTAACTATCTCGAGGTATAAGCAATCATATTATCATTCTACATTAATACACAACCTAATTCAATCTTTGACGCATCACAGTACACAGTAAAACCACTAGACCTTGAAGGTACTGTCAAAATCAGAGTTATAGTCAACCTATCCTTCAATTTTGGAACTTTCTTCTCACTCTTTAGACCACTTAAACCTGATATTCTTATGTGTCAACTTAGTTAATAAAGCTGTAATTCATGAAAAGTTCTCTATGAACCTCCTATAATATCTTATTAATCATAAGAAACTCTTAATCTCAAATACTGTAATTGGTTTCGGCCACTACTTAACTGTCTTTAGCTTCTATGGATCAACCTCTACCCATTCCTAGACACCACATGTTCAAAAAATCGAACACTTTCCAATCAAAACTTTTTTATTTACAAACAAAACAGGTGCTCCCCACGGAGACACACTAGGATGGATAAACCTCTTATCCAACAAATCATGAATATGGTCATTCAACTCCTTCAATTCTGTTAACGTCATCCTATATGGTGCCATCAAAATTAGTTTTATTTCCAGAACCAAAACAATATAGAAATCTATCTCCCTATTATGAGGTAGTCCAAGTAAGTCATCAGGAAAAACATGGATGAACTCCTAAACTATCAGAACTTTTTCCATTATCAGAACCTCGATTCTCACATTCTACACATAAGCTAAAAAAGCCTTGTATACTCTTCTGTACCATCTTTTTCATGATGGATAAGAGAATATCTGACGAGGATGATAACCCATCTCTATGGTATGCAAACTGTCTCCTCACCAGGTTTGAAAATCATTTTTTGATTCCAATAATCCATTAAGACATAATTTCTCAACAACCAGTCTATACCTCATATCACATCAAAACTTATTATCTTCAAGATCACCAAATCACTCAGCAACTTCCTACCTTGTATCTCAACCTCACAATCAATATACAAATATTCCCAAAATATAACCTCATCCGAAGGGGTAGCCACACACTAAGGACTTTTTAACAAAATGGGTTGTTTATCAAACCTCAAAGAAAAATACAATGATATGAAAGAATAGGTTGGTCTCATGTCAAACTAGACTTTAGCTTTAAAGGAACATTTATAGAGTATACTTGAGACAACTATGTTAGATACCTGGGCATCTTGCTGGGTGAGAGCAAAATCCCGTGCTTGTCTCTAAATTGCTGTCACAAAACCTCTACCACTTGCTCCATGGTCATACTGACCATGTCCATTAGCTCTATGACTATCTTAAAACACTGGATGACTAGCTGATTGAGTTTGAGTAAGAAATGCAACAGATACAAATGCACCAAGTAAGAAGAACTGCCAGTTTGGACAATCCCTTAGTAAGCAACCAATCTGCCCACAACCGAAACAAGCTTATGTCTGCTTATAGCAAATTAGGCCATGATATTTAGATCTAAAGACTGACATAAAGGCTTCATGTCTGAACCTTGCAGTGTTGATTGAATAGTACCCTAACTCTGAGTCTAACCACCTTCATTAATACCATGATTTCCGGCTTCATTAATAGCAAACCTTGGCGAGAAATCATTGACTGTCTAATTATTCTTGGCAGCCTTCTCGTCCTCTGTCAAGACCTATATTAGACCGTTGTTGAAAAGAGGATCGACTCACCACCTAGGGCTTTTAGTTGAACCACCTAATACTTAATCCTTTAACTCTTATGTCTTGATATCCCAAACATGATTCACTACAACTGAGTATGTCTTAAACTCATAAGCCCTAATAGATATGATGAGGCAGCTATTAAGACTCCAAACAAACCTTTTATTCTTCTTCTCATAGCCTGTATCATATAACCAATATATTTGGAAAGCCATGTGAACTCAACCTCACACTCCATCACTGTTAAGTCACCCTAAACCAACCTCTTAAACTCATATGAGTTGTCATCTCTCACATTTTCAGGTGAACAACGCTCCAAAAACATCTTAGAAAATTCATTCCATGACATCAGTGAAGAATTAACTGCTTTTTTATTCCTTTTAGACTTATACCAGTTCACAACCACCTTGTCTTCTAACATGAAGGATGCTAAAATCACTACATGATGATCCATGCATCCCATAACTTCACACCTATGCCATACTGCATCCAAAAAATATTGTGGGAGTTTAGAGTTATTAACTCCCTTAACTATGGGAGGTGCCAGCTTAAGAAACTCTAACAAAGGCACATTCACTCCATGCACAATATGGGAGGTTGAATACACATTCTTATCCTTTGCATTTTCTCTCTTAGCTAAAAGATTAGTCATGATCAACATGAGCTGACCAATCTTATCCAAAGCACTATCATCATACGACACCATACCATTGGATTTCTTATCCTCGTCTTGACCAGCATCCAACCTAATACATGCTTCAAACTCAATATCATCCTAAAACTCTGTCTCTAAAGGCTAAAGAGAAGTTTTCAAACCTTCCTTCTTCACCTCTCATCCGTGAGCTGAACAATAAAAATGCCCTTCTAATCATCACTTTATGGTCAGTATCCACTACATGTTTGAATCTCGATATATTCCTAAAAGAACACACACATATATATAACAACACAACTACAAAAAAAAAAAAAAAATCTAGGAAAACAGGCTAAACTTGGAATTGAAGAATTCAAAGAGGAATGACAACAAAACGAGACAGTTGCTAAGCTCCACATATTACAGGGGTTTTAATAAAATCAGGGCTCTAATACCAACTTTGTCACAATTTGAATTCCAGGTCTGTGACTAGCAACACAGGAGCTATGTTGTGAGGACACCATACCTATACTAAGCTTAAGAACATATCATAAAATAAAATATATGAGATGACATGCCCGCGCGCTGCCGCGGGCTTATAAAACAAATGCACTTGATAGTGTTATAATTATGAATCAGCGCTAGATAAGTAATAGAAACTGAAGGTATGATGGATCAAATATTTCATGACGAGAAAAAAGTTGTGTTGGTGATCAAAAACTTAGAGACTGAACAAAATGATTTGTAGCAATCTACAGTGTTTTGTGAGGAAAGATATAGTGCTTTCGCCACATGATTTAGCTTTTCTGTTACTAAAAAGCAAAAAAAATTACAAAGCTAAATTATCTACAACCTTAACATTTAAAAAAAAAAACCAACAAAGATAATTTTGGAAGGAAAAAACCCTTAAGAAAAAACGATGTAGCAATTGACAATGTTTTGTGAAGAAAACTACAATGTTTTCCCCAACAAAATAAAATAAAAAACCATTTAGAGAAATATTGTAGCAATCCACAGTGTTTTTGAGAAAAATTATAACACTTTCCTCGTATGATTTAGCTTTATTGTAATTATAATTCTTAACCAATTCAATATTAAAAAAAAAATCGACAAAGATAATTTTGGAAAAAATAATAAAAAAATCATATGGGAAAACACTGCAACAATTCACATTGTTTTAAAGAAAAAGAATTACAAAGCTAAATTCTTAATTAGCTCAATATTAAAAAAATAAATCGACATAGACAATTCTAGAGGAAAAAAAAATAAAAACACCAAAAAAAGAGAAAAAAAATCATGTTGGAAACACTGTAGCAATTCACAGTGTTTTGTGAGGAAAAACTTCTATTTACTTGTAATTGCAATTCTTAACCAGCTTAATATTTAAAAAATAAAATTGACAGATAATTTTAGGAAAAAACATAACAAAACAGAAAAAACCATGTGGGAAAAAATATTGTAGCAATCCACAGTAATTTGCGAAGAAAGTTACAGTTTTTTCCTCACATATTGTAACTGTAATTTTTAACCAGCTCAATATTAAAAAATAAAATAAAAAAAGATAATTTCAGAGGAAAAAAAACCATGCGGAAAAACACTGTAGCAATCAACAATGTTTTAAAGAAAAAAATTACAAAACTAAATTCTTAATCAGCTTAATATTAAAAAAAATCGACAAATATAATTTTGAAAAATAAAAAATAAAATAGAAAAACTATGTGGGAAAACACCGCAGTAATCCACAATATTTTAAAGGAAAAAAATTACAAAGCGAAATTTTTAACCAACTCAATATTTAAAAAGTAAAATCAACAAAAAAAATTTTAGAAAAAAAAATAAATGCAAAAAAAAAAAAGAAAACAGAGGAAAGTTGAAAAAGGGTGGGGGAAGTGGGGGAAAAATGAAAATATATATATAAAAAAAAAGGAATGCACTGTGAATTAATGTTGTAATCCACAATGATTTTGGTTGTGGGGGAATAGTGATTCCTCACACCATGTAGAGTATTGTTAATAAAATCTCATAGCATTTTGTAAAATTTCAAAATATCCTTCGAAACCAATAAAAACAAATCACAATCCATAATACTTATTACAATATAAAAATCTAAACTTTAAATAAAATAATATAATAGTGGAACACTTTAAGATATCAAATCATGACTAAAAAAAAATCTTGTGAAAACAAGTAAAGCATACCAATAAAAAACAAAAAAGTAGAAACTCTTAATAAAGTTAACCTACTAACAGAAACTACATATCTGAAAAGAAAGGGTGAGTTCAACTTACTCAATAAAAGAATAATATTTGATATATATATATATCTTAGTTATTATAAATTATAAGTCACACACTAAGCATATATGATAGTGAAATTCATGTCAAATGAAATAGCAGACATGAAACTGTAAGATTTCTAGAACAAAGCAAAATCTCATTGCCTGTTAGCTTTGAGACCTGAAAATCTCGGGACACCAATCCAGTTATGCTCTAATACCTATAAATCTCTTCCATCGGTACGCATTTTAAATTTCATTGCATGTTAGCACATGTTGATTATATATAAATATGTGACTTCCGTAGAATACGCAGAAAAAGTGTGAAATTGTTTAACTATCACAAGTGCTGTTTTTTTTTATATATATATATATATAGATTGAACTGCATCTTGTTGGTATCATCATGTGAGAAATTGATGTAAAGAGGAAATGGCTCAGGTGATCATGCTTCGGCAACGGTGCCAGGAACTGCAAAAAATGATCATGCTCAATCCCTTGCTCTGTCTTTTTCTTCTCTTGTCCCTTCTATTTTTGCTTAGGCTAGTTAAAAGAGACAAATTAAATTTACCTCCATCTCCACCAAAGCTACCCATAATTGGAAATCTTCACCAGCTAGGTAGACTTCATAGATCTCTCCGAGCTCTTTCTTCAAAATATGGCCCTTTAATGCTTCTACATTTTGGGAAAGTTCCAACTCTGATTGTTTCGTCGGCAGAGGTGGCTCATGAGGTCATGAAAACTCATGACGTAGCTTTTGCAGGAAGGCCTCAAACAAGGGCTGCAGATGTTCTCTTCTATGGATGCGTTGATGTTGCATTTTGTCCCTATGGTGAGTATTGGAGACAAGTGAAGAAGATTTGTGTTCTTGAACTTTTGAGCCAAAAACGGGTGCAAGCATTTCAATTTGTGAGGGAGGAGGAAGTCGCAAACATGGTGGAGAAGGTGCGGCTTTCATGCCTCAACGGAGCTGCAGTAGATCTTAGTGATATGTTCCTTAGTGTCTCAAACAACATAATATCAAGATCTGCTCTTGGTCGAGTATATGAAAATGAAGGCTGTGATGAGAGTTTTGGAGGATTGTCGAGGAAGGCGATAGACTTGATAGCATCATTTTGCTTCAAAGATATGTTTCACCTTTTGGGATGGATGGATACTCTAACTGGCTTGGTTGCAGGTTTGAAACATACTTCCAAAGCATTGCATAATTTTCTTGATCAAGTGATCGAAGAACATGAGAGTTTAATGAACAATGACGAATCTGATATGAAAGACATTGTGGATATTCTTCTTGATCTGCAAAAGAATGGAACGCTTGACATTGATCTTACTCGAGAGAACCTTAAAGCAATCCTTATGGTCTCTCTCTCACTCTCTTGGCCACTCTTTTGTGATTGTGTTTGCTCGTCTGTGTTTATAAATAGCTCCATTTTCTTGTTGCAGGACATGTTTGTTGGAGGAACTGATACGACAGCAGCAGCTATGGAATGGGCGATGGCAGAGCTTGTGAAGAATCCTATTGTAGTGAAGAAAGCCCAAGAAGAGGTAAGAAGAGTGGTAGGAAAGAAATCAAAGCTCTGTGAGAAGCATATAAATGAGATGGTCTATCTAAAATGTGTTCTCAAAGAAAGCTTAAGGTTACATGCTCCTGCAATGATTGCAAGAGAAACATCTGAAGCCGTTAAACTACAAGGTTATGATATTCCTCCCAAAACAAGAGTGTTGATTAACGCCTGGGCAATTCAAAGGGACCTCAAACAATGGGAAAGGTCTGAAGAGTTTATCCCTGAGAGATTTACTAACATTTCGGTCGATTTTAAAGGTCAACACAACCAATTCATGCCGTTTGGTGGGGGTAGAAGGCTTTGTCCCGGTCTCTCATTTGCAGTTATAGAAGCAGAAATGGTTCTAGCAAACCTTTTGTACTGGTTTGATTGGAACATACCCCATGGTGGCAATCCAGAAGACATGGACATGTCTGAGTCTCATACACTGATTATTCGTAAGAAGACACCCCTTGTACTTGTTCCAGTAATGCTCTCTCCTTAATGTTCTTTTTTTCTGTCTTCAATCCCTTCTTCAGACACTTCGGCTCCTGCTTTTTCCTTAATGTTTAAGATATAATTGGATGTGATCTGGCATTGATCTTTCCCATTCCGTGAATTCCTAAAACGTTATTTCTGCTTGTCCTTACAGATATATTACCTTTTTTTTCTTCTCCATTTTTTAACATCAATCTAATTGTTGTTAAACGATGGAAATTAAAAAGAAAAACGAAAGTCATAAAGTCGTGAAAATTTCATATTAGATTTGAGCTTTCCACGGCTGTTTTTCCGAGCTTTTCACGGCTGTTTACGTGCTCCTGTCATTTCCATTACTTACACGTCCAAGGCCTAGTTTAAGCAAGGAATTGCGTTTTTTGACCTAGTAGTTTCAACATATCTCTTTCAGCTACCTTCCGATGAATAAACTATCTCAGGAAGCAATATGACATTGTTGAGGTTAATTAGGTGTCAATTTTAAGTGGTATTTCTTTCATAATATATTCAAACCTAATTTTCCGTGAGATAAACAAAAGATGCCATCTGGATCGATCCGTCAAGGAATTCGTGTCAAGAAATTAACTATTGATCCAAGGTCAAATACTAACATGGCATTATTCTTAAAAAAATCATAATTACCAAAAATAAATGTTAAATGTTATACTCATTGTGAGGGAGATCAGACCTTCGATTAGATGGAACTGTAGCAATCCTGGAATCGGCAATAGCAGATTTCACTGTCTATTCTAAACTTAACTAGAAGTGTCTAAAAACTATTATTCTAATACCAACTAAACTTAAGAACCTCAAATTAGCCCCCGGCAAATACTAAGAACTATACTGAATCTGTGTTGTAAAAATGGTCGGAATGTTGATCTCTTTTTCTTAAATAGTCAAGTAGTGATATAACTACATCCCATAAATCACCATTTGACCATAACTACAATATCAATTAATATTCCTTAATCAAGATATTACAGTTGACATGCCCCTCAAATTGATATTAATGGATCACAAAGTATCAATTTGTCAACTATTAATTGATGTTGTTGACAAGATTGAGCCTTGATAAACACATGGTTTATTTCTAGAACTTAGTGAAAATGTAAGGGAGAGTAATTATATATTGGTCACGTGCTTCACAAATAGAATAACAATCTGCTTCAATATGCTTGGTGCATTTATGAATAACTAGATAGGTAGCGATTAGAATAACAGTGGGTGTTATCAACATGAAGTGGAGTAAGAGTAAGCTAAGAAATATCGAGTTCACCCAACAAACCCTAAAGCCAAACAATCTTAGAGCATGCAAATGACATAACATAATATTCAAACTCATTTGAGAATTTAGAAACTAGATCATACTTCTCACTATTCTAAGAAATAAAATCATCATTATTAAACATGCATTAACCAATAATTGAATAACGAGTATGAGGACAATCAACTCAATCCGCATCACTAAAACCAATAAACTATAAAGAAGTCCTATCGAGAAAGAATAATAACCCTTGACCATAAGTACTCATGATATAACAAAGGATACTTCGCACAATGGCGAAGTAAGAATTGCAAGGAGCCTACATAAACTAACTTGCTATACAATAAAAAAAAATATCATGCTAAGTAATTATCAAATAATTCAAACTCCCTACTAACTGCCTATATGATGATGGATTAGATAATATCTTGCCATCCTCTTATGGTAGCATTAAGTTGACCACGTAACTAGATTGAAGACCAACTAGGGTGAGAAGCTCTTAACTATACTTGTGTTGATACAAAAGCATGCTAATTAAAAAATAATATACCTCAATACCAAGAAAATATTGTAGGGTATCGAGATATTTCATATGAAATGAAGTGTTAGAATGCATTTATAGATTCTCAATCAACTAAGAATCAGGCCCTTTAATAACAATATCATCCTTATATACAAAAAGTACAACAATGAAATAGAATCTAAATAAAATTAAAATCAAGAAGAGTAAAATAAAACTTCTCAAATCATATAGAGATCACTTTAAACGACAAACCTTAGAGGAGGAGTGAGTGAACATGCTAAGTGAATGAGTCATATATTTTTTTTCTTTAAGGTTGAACATGCTAAGTGAATGAGTCATATATTTTTTTTTCTTTAAGGTTTCAATGCAGAAATGCATTTATCACATTTATATTTCGAATTGACCACCCTTTTAAGTCAGTAATAACCATAACAATGTGAGTAGCAGTAATCTTAGCCAGAAACATCTCCTCAGAATCAAACCTTTACTCTTGTTTATTTTCAAAAGCCACAAGACGAGATATTTATTAATAATCATAAGTTATTTAAGAATGTTTATTAATGATATGTAATGATTTTTGAAGAGGTTGATTGTTTTTTCTTGATGGCATGGCAACCTTTATTTAGTTTTTCATGGAAAGTTAATTTGAGTTTTGTCCAAGGACAAGCAAAAGTTAAGTGTGAGGGAATTTGATGAGAATGTAAAATATCATATTTTTCTCCCTTAATGTTTATTACCTTATACTTATTTGATGCCTGAATATAATCATTATTTTTATATTTTGATTTAGGATGTAAATCGAGGCATTAATGGTGAAACGATGTTAATTGGGCGATTCTAGACAATTTCAACACAACTTTGTAATTAGAGCATAACACTCTCACCCGAGCTCCGATTGAGGTGATCCAAAATGCTATGGAACCCTACAGAACAAATCTATGACTTTCATGTGTTGGGTTTTGAGAGATACTGACTACATCAAAGTTGAAATTGGGCATAAAGACTCTGCACCTGTGCTACCAAAGTGCTGGAACATACTTGGCTATGAAAATCTTATATGATGTGATTTATTTTTGGAAGCTTCCAGATTTGGTGCATGAATTCTAGCTGAAGACATCACTTTCCTTGTTATATTGACTCTATTTTAGTATTTAATAATTTCATTGAATATTCAAATTTCATTGTTATTATTGGAGAGCATTTTTTGAGATTTAGTAGGCTTCTAAATATGAAAAAAACGTGCAATAGAGAAAAAAAGAGATCAAGTCAGATTTCATCTCCTCTCTTATTTCTTTTTTTTTCTCTTATTTCTTTTTTTTTCTCTTCCCTATTTTTTTTGTGTCCTTTGTTATTTTAATGATGGTATCATGTAACTAAATTTGACTTAGTCAAAGGAAACAGAAGTCTCTGAATCAATAAATCTGTGAGATCTATTTTATTTTCATTGTTTAATCTATACTTTGAGTATTTAATGCTCTTCGGTGCCTATTTTTAATGACTGT
>Ga0325411_1004231_pt1 | contig 16149 bp, 12 predicted proteins | sample PopdelMetagenome_13_FD_206181 | JGI IMG/M metagenome (GOLD analysis project Ga0325411, IMG submission 206181) | Populus deltoides microbial communities from Bellville, Georgia, United States - Xylem-PdIQD-R4 | ecosystem: Host-associated > Plants > Phyllosphere > Stem > Wood/Secondary xylem...
CTAATGAGGTAAAATTAAATCTAAAAAGAGAACTAATAATTCCAAATGACCACTTTTATATATATAAAAAAAGCTTATAACTTCCGGCTCGATTATTAATTCGCGCCCATATTCTCAAATTTAACATGGAAGCTCTGAAGGCCTAATTTTATTAAGAAAATTAGTTGTTGTAACTAGTCAAGATCATAAATAAATGCTTTCAGACTAGGTTTGAAAAATTATGGTCGAGTCAATATCAAATTAATTTTTTTTATTTATTAAAGATGTCTTACTTGAAGAATGTTTTGTTGAACATTTTGATAGTGTATCATGATTTTTTATTAAGAAGATTTTGTCACACAAATAATCTAATTATTTATATTATTTTATTTTTCAATCTAGAAATTTTATTTTTTTCTAGTTTTATTCTTCTATTCAATATTATTAACTTTTATAGTTTTTTTTGACGTGAAGGGAATAATTTTTCCCAACTGAAACCAGTCACGGCCCGGTGCAGTCAATGGGCTTATAAATACAGACCCAACTACCAAGAAAGGAAAAGAAAAGATTAGAGAGTGATAATCAGACACGTTCTATCACCGGAACTGACCGGTTTCATTTTAGGTGGCTTCAAAATCATGGACCAGAAAATCTATTCATATCTCGCTTTCGAATCAAAAGTCACGTTCCCTCCGTCCACTCGAACATTTCGGCTGTTCACACAGAGAAAATCCAACGCCCACCGTTCACCTCCTCAAATAGAACGTGGGTTTGGTTCGAAACATCACAAAATTAACTAACAAGTGACCGAGAGAAAGCGAGAGAATCCAAATAAATAAAATAAAACATAAAATCCGAAGGCTTTTTTAGGATTCGATTTGCAATTGCTGTGCGGTATAGTGAGATTTGTGTTTTTTTCGAATAATAAATTTTAAATTATTTTAATTCATCATGATTTTATAGGTTTTTTTCTTAAAACTTTATCGATAAAAAACTGTAAATTATCCTTCAACTTGTAATTACAAACCAAACATATAAACACTGTACAAGATATTTTACAGAAATATTCCTTAATAAAAAATAATATTTTTTTTTGATTTTTTAATATATCACATTAAAAATATAAAAAAATAAAAACACACAATTAAAAAAACAATTAAAAAAAACAATCTTAAGCCACGTTATCAAAGGAAACCTTAATCGAACCAAGACAACCGAATCTCTGTGACATTTTCTCGAAATAGAAAAAAAAGAAAAAACACAGAAAAGTCAAAATCGTGTTAGTGTGGTTTTGTCGATAATTTCGTAGTTAAAAGAAAATAAAAAAGAAGATGAGAATATGCCATCGATATGTACCAGTCAGACATTCTCAGATGCCAAGTCGGTTAAGACATTATCAGCTCTCTTCATATTTTTATTTTGCTTCACCTGCACGCTTCTCTCATCTCCCTCCCTCCCTCCCTCTCTCAGGTATTTGTAATCTCTCCTCTTTCTCTTTATTCAAGAATTTATGTTTGTAACTGAATTTAATCGAAGAATTTTTTTCTCGTTCTGTTCATAGTCCTCCTATATTCATTTTGAGGTAAAAACCCTAAGTTTTCTGTTTGGTTGCAGAGTAAAATTAGAGATTGAGGTTCATTGTACAATTAGAACTTTGTTTTGTTCTTTCTCAGTATCCAAACAGTTTTTTATTTTTTGTGTTTTTCTGGTGTTTCTTGAGGTTGTGTTGCGTCCTAGGATTGTTTCCTTAATCTTTAATGTTTTTTTTTGTTTAATTTTTAATCAGGATCGTGAAGCTGGTTTTGTGTCATCAAGTTGTTGTTAGTTTGAATTAAATTTGAGAAGAGTGAATTACTGGGAGATTGTGTGATGGGCTCGGATAAGCAGACCACTGGTTTATTAGAAACCCTTAGAATGGAGAGGGTGAGGACTATTTTGACGCATACATATCCTTACCCGCACGAGCATTCGCGGCACGCAATCATTGCTGTTGTTGTGGGTTGTTTGTTTTTCATTTCTTCGGACAACATGCACACTCTCATAGAAAAATTGGACAATAATATTAAGTGGTGGTCTATGTATGCTTGCCTCCTTGGTTTCTTCTATTTCTTCTCGTCGCCATTTTTGGGGAAGACAATCAAACCTAGCTATTCAAATTTCAGTCGGTGGTAAGTGCTCTTGATCACGGAACCTTTGTTCTTTGTTTTGTAGAAATGTGCTTATCTAGTAGCTAAACAACCACAACAATTGAAATGTTGATAGTTTGTAGCATTTACTTTACAGGTATATAGCTTGGATTTTAGTTGCAACTCTGTATCATCTTCCTAGTTTTCAGTCGATGGGAGTAGATATGAGGATGAATTTGTCATTGTTTTTGACAATATCCGTATCTTCAATTTTGTTTCTCCTTGTCTTCCACATTATTTTTATTGGCCTGTGGTATATTGGTCTCGTTTCTCGTGTTGCCGGAAGGAGGCCAGCGATCTTGACTATTCTCCAAAACTGCGCAGTAAGTGTATTTGTACTTTGTCCATATCATGCATGTCTTTTTTCCTTTTAATATAGCTCTGACCTTTGTTTTCATGTGATTAATTTTTCAAACAGGTTCTCAGTGTAGCCTGCTGTGTGTTTTATAGCCACTGTGGTAACCTTGCCAATTTGAGAGATAGACCATCTCAAAGAAAGTATTCTAGTTGGTTTTCTTTTTGGAAGAAAGAAGAGAGAAGCACATGGCTTGCAAAATTCCTCCGAATGAATGAGTTAAAAGACCAGGTCTGCTCTTCTTGGTTTGCTCCAGTCGGGTCTGCTAGTGATTATCCACTTCTGTCCAAGTGGGTTATTTATGGGGAAGTAAGACTATATTCAATTCCATCCTTTATACATCTTGAATGCATCACCCCCCCCCCCCCCCCAGCATTTATCCTTCTATTTAACACTGTTATCTTGTGTTTTGCAGTTAGGTTGCAATGGAAGTGGATGCGCTGGTTCATCTGATGAAATTTCTCCCTTATATTCACTATGGGCTACATTCATAGGTCTTTACATTGCCAATTATGTAGTTGAAAGGTCAACAGGGTGAGTGATGATCTTCAGATTAACTTTATGATGCATTAATTATCATTTATTGGAATGGAGGCAAGTTTTATGTTTCTTGATTGGATGGTCCTTTTTTATGGCGGTAAATCATATATAGGTTTTTACATTGCCAATTATGTAGAGGGTTAACAGAGTGAGTCATCTTTAGATTAACTTTTGGATGCATGTTATCTTCTATTGGTGTCGATGAGGATTTTAATTTCTTGACTGGATGCCCCTTTTTGGTGTTGGCAGATCATAACAATCTGACATGTTCTCTTCATCCATGTTTTGATTTATTTGTTTGGTTTATGGCCTATTTAGGAACTTCCTGAGTTGGTAGCTTCAGTAGCCCTTTCTTTTTCTTCCTCTCTTCAATAAGGTGTGGACAAGTCATCCTGATGAGTTTCTAACCATGCTGCTACTTGTAGTTTTGACTTAGGTGCTAACTGCTTCATCGAGGTTCATTGTATTGTCTTTATGGTATTTTACATGCTCTTGAATAGTCATTTGAGAACCTTCCTATCATAATATTTCATAATGTTGGCCATTTGATAGTTGATTCTGCTCTTTTGGTATTCACAACGCTATCCTGCTTTATTTTTATTCTGATGAGCTTGCAGAGGAAGCCAAACCAACAATGATTTCATGATTCCATTATGTCTCACTCATTTTAGTAGCCATCATTCAGTTACACATTTCTATTTTTGAGAATTATTGTCCCATTACATGAATGAGTTGCATTTACTGTTTTTGGCAGTGCCACTATGATGTCTAGTTTCTCTTCCAAACTCATGGTTTTCTGCCTAACAGGTGGGCTCTTACTCACCCCTTGTCAGTGGAAGAGTATGAGAAGTCAAAGAAGAAACAAATGAAGCCTGATTTTTTGGACATGGTCCCTTGGTACTCTGGGTATGTGTTTCCATCTACGTTTTTTTTCTTGCTTGATGGGTTGGTAGTGGAGATGAGTTGAAAGAGACTTTTGAAATTCTTGCTCTCAATTTGTACTGGCTACATGTTTCAGAACATCTGCAGATCTGTTCAAGACAGCCTTTGACCTCTTGGTATCGGTAACTGTGTTTGTTGGCCGTTTTGACATGCGTATGATGCAGGTATAGTTCCACATTGAGTATTGTATTCATTGACATGTGTTTTGTTTCTGTACTTGTTGAGATAAATTGTTTCTTTTTCTCTGATGAACCTCAAAAAAAAAAAATGAGTTATGCTAGCTATGATTAACATAATTCCATTCATGGTATAGTGACGTCTCTCTTTCCCTTTTCTGCACCATCAGGCAGCTATGAACCGGGCTCAAGATGGAGCACAACAGGGTCTTTTGTATGATCATTTTAATGATAAGGATGAATTATGGTTTGACTTCATGGCTGATACTGGTGATGGTGGGAACTCATCTTATACAGTTGCGAGACTTCTTGCTCAGCCTTCTATTCAGGTCACTAGAGGTGATTCTGCGCTTTCCCTACCGCGTGGAAACTTACTTCTTATAGGAGGGGATCTTGCGTAAGTTGAAAGTGTTTCTTGTGTTGTTGACGTGGTTGGAAAAATATACAACCTAGCTCTGTGAAAGAGACCTTATTTTTGTTGGATGATTTTTTACCGTAATTTAATGGTCTTGAAAGTTGATGAGGCAAGCATTTTATATTGATTCATAGGTGTGTTGTGATTTGAATCTCTTTAATGGTTCTGATCCACTCCACTTTAATGGTCCTGACTCCTGATTTGAGTTTCTGCTTCAAGGGTTCTGAATCTTTGGTTAACCAAATAATAATGAATATCCTGATGTTGATGGACTCTTAAGAGGTAAAAACACAATTTCAAGTCAAATGCTACTGATTATCTGAAGGAAAAAAAATTGTATCTTGGGTCTGAAACCTTCCTCTTTTCGTTGCAAGCGGTGTACCTTATATTTAGTCCCTTGATTGAACTGAAAAGATGGGATTGTTAAGGCTTTAGGTTCTATAATTACCACCCCTAATCCTGGGAGTTAAGTTGAGTCGAGCTATTAATATCCTACTTTATAAGCACATTAACTTTGATGACGCTCAGGAATCAATCTTCAAGCTGCACTTTGCTTTGGGCATCAATTCCTGTATTGGTTCCGTCATTTTATATCCACCACCCACTAATAAACCAGCCTTTCCTTGCCTGCATCCAATTTGGTTGGCCATCAATGTTTAGCACTGTACTTTGTCAACGACTGTTTTAAGTGTTTCAGGGGTTGTGCATCCATCTTTACAGATTAGTTCTTTAGAATCCTTTCTTGTCAGGATGAACTTTATGGAATGTTGCACTAGCTGTGTAGATCATTCTGATGTCTAAATCTTGAAATGAACTTGTTAAAACTATGCTGTTAGAAATATGCAGACTTGCTATATACTTTGAAAATCTCTCAAAATATATCTTCCTCCATTTCTGTAGCATTGATGTTTAACTAGGTTGGTATTTTCCCCCAGAGCACCCTAATCTATAATGTTCCAGAGCTTATTACTCATTCATAGTTGAGGCCATCAGAAGATAACATATGCCATTTAAGTATATGCACTGTGCATGTATGCCTAGTTTTATGTGATCATTAACTTATTTATGCTCTTCATGACTGATACCTGTTCACTTGTTCAATTAATAATTTCATGTTTTCATTGTAGATATCCTAATCCGTCGTCCTTCACATATGAGAGACGCTTGTTTTGTCCTTTTGAATATGCTTTGCAGCCTCCGCCTTGGTATAAACAAGATCATATAGCTGTAAACAAGCCCGAGCTGCCTGATGGAGTGGCTGAATTGAAACAATATGATGGACCTCAGTGCTTTCTCATTCCTGGAAACCATGGTTGGTTTTATTTTCAGCATGAGTTCTGTTACATATTTATTTTCCTCCGCAAGAAAAGCTCGTCTCACAAATAGTTGTAGACTGAATTGCCATCACATCTTTCGTGGTAGACCCTAGTTTATTGAAAGGTTTAGTTAATGGTTTGCTTTAAACTTTGCAGACTGGTTTGATGGACTTCATACTTTCATGAGGTACATATGTCACAAGAGCTGGTTGGGTGGGTGGTTTATGCCCCAGAAGAAGAGTTATTTTGCTCTGCAACTCCCTAAACGTTGGTGGGTGTTTGGTCTTGATCTAGCACTCCACAATGATATTGATGTGTACCAGTTCAAATTCTTTGCAGAACTGATACAGGAGAAGGTACTTTCTTCTTTTCCTTTGTCCCCATTTTGATATGTTCTGCCGCTAAAATTAAACAAGTGCTGGAGTTATTCCCCTTGACCCTTACATCCATTTTAACTTGTTTGATATATTAACTTTAATAGGCCAGAGGCACGGACTTAAACTGTGTCAAGTTCAAGCATTTATATGATAAACACATTATTACACTTGGACAGAACTTTTGGGTATGCCTGCAAGTCACATTATATGACAATCACATGTGTCAAAGTTAGTGACCTTCTTAGCCATTTTCGCTAGACAATTATTCGTACGAGACATTATATCTCAATACTGAGGATACTATCATGTGTAGGCTGTTTATTTTACCCCTAGATTAGGAGATGAAATTGTCTGGCATAACACTTGAAGTTCCATGTCACAATAGCAAATATGCATTCAATGTGCATGCTCAAGTCCATTAAACACAGGGCCAAAAGACTCTGGCAACTATTTGTGCTTGTGATCCAATTCACCCCTGGAAACTAGTGTATATCTTGATGAAAGATTTTGGTGATTTTGCAGCTGTTGATGGCATAATATTCTTTGCGAAGGCTGATGGTCGCTCATTACACTTCTATAATAATCTTAATTTAAGAATGATAACCAATAAAATTTAGCCATCGCAGTATCTTGTGCCTACTTCTTGGGGGTTAGATGCCTGATTTGATCTTTCACACTTGACCCTATATTGAAATTTGCAACCCAGGTTGCTGTTTTTCTGTTTCCCATTTTAAAACACTGCACCATTGTCATTGTCATTGTCATTGTCATTATCATCATCATCTTCCTTGTACTTGAAGTGCTGTTCTGAGTATGTCTGATGAAAAAAAAATCCATGAAATACCTTTCCAGAGCCACTGACCAAGTGAATGTAATTGATTTCGATTCAGCCCCTTCTTTCATTGTTCAGGCATGATAATTGGTCTTACCAAGTAGAATTTGATAGAGCTATTTCTTTTTGTGTATTCACCTACCTCTAGGCTAATTGTTTCTTTATATTCCCTTCTCCTGAATATTTTAGGATCTTTAAATTACTATCTGTATTTCAGGTTGCAGACAATGACTCTGTGATCCTTATTACACACGAACCAAATTGGCTTCTTGATTGGTATTGGAATGATGTTTCTGGAAAGAATGTCTCACACTTGATATGTGATTATTTGAAAGGAAGGTGTAAAATTCGAGTGGCTGGGGACTTGCATCATTATATGCGCCATTCATTTGTTCCAGCTGATGGGCCAGTCCATGTGCAACATCTTCTTGTAAATGGTTGTGGTGGTGCCTTTTTACATCCCACCCATGTCTTTTGCAATTTTAAAAAATTGTATGGAACTTCATATGAAAACAAGGCTGCATATCCTTCATTGGAAGATTCAAGCAGGGTAAGTTTTGGATTTTTCATATGTATTTTCTAATAATTTTCTTTCCTCCATGGTCATGTATAACTTTAATTTCCTTTTTTTTGGTGCTATAGCTCCTTAATCAATTTTTTTTTGCAGATTGCTTTGGGTAATATTTTGAAGTTTCGAAAGAAGAACTGGCAATTTGATATCATTGGTGGCTTTATATACTTTGTGTTGAGTTTTTCTATGTTTCCACAGGTATGCATCTGTTTAGTCCTTTCTGTTAGTCAGATTCATGCTAGTTACCCTAAGTTCTGGTTTGTTTTGATTGCAACGGCCTGGCAATTAAGATATGGTGTTCTGACTTTTCAGATCCATGCTAATAGCCGAAGGATAGCATATGGATCCCATTTCCCTGATAATTACGATGTCTTTCATTCTCGTTTTCTTTTTGCTTGAAATATCTTGCACCCCCGATGCTGTTATGAGAATGTTGTTGCTACCTTTATGTTACACCTACTACCTAGATAGATAAAGCATTATAATTTTTACCACGAGACTCTTGCACTGCATTGCTGACAGTTGGCTGATTTTCCCCTTCATTTTTAGTGTAAGCTCGACCACATTTTGCAAGACAATACATTTTCCGGCCACTTGTGGAATTTCTTTGGCACCGTGTGGAATGTTTTTATGCACGTGCTGGAACACTCTTATGTATCCATGACTGGTGCTACTCTGTTGCTAATTTTGGCGATTGCATTTGTCCCACCCAAAGTTTCTCGAAAGAAACGGGCGGTTATTGGAATTCTCCATGTTTCTTCCCACCTGGCAGCGGCTCTAATTCTAATGTTGCTTTTGGAACTGGGCATTGAGACATGTATCAGGCATAAACTGCTAGCAACTTCAGGCAAGTTATGCTTTCTGTTTCTTTGGTAATGGTTCAAATTTTCCTTTTTAACATCGCAGGAACATTCAGTTTTTGTAGCTCCAATAGTTATTTTTTTAGATGGTCATTGAGTAAGAGGTGCTAGTTTTGACTTTTTCAGGCTATCACACTTTATATGAATGGTACCGATATGTGGAGAGGGAACACTTTCCAGATCCTACTGGCCTCCGTTCTCGTATTGAACAATGGACCTTTGGCCTTTATCCAGCATGCATCAAGTATCTCATGTCTGCCTTTGATGTTCCTGAGGTAAAATAAAGTTTTTCATCTCACTGAAATATGATGCTGTTGTGTTTATTCATGAGAGAGATATTATCAGGTCATGGCTGTCTCGCGGAGTAATATTTGCAAAAATGGGATGGAGTCTCTGTCAAGAGGGGGAGCTATCATTTATTATGCTTCCGTGTTTATCTACTTCTGGGTCTTCTCAACACCTGTTGTTTCTTTGGTTTTTGGAAGTTATCTATACATCTGCATTAACTGGCTTCACATGCACTTTGATGAAGCCTTTTCATCTCTCCGAATTGCAAACTACAAGGCATTCACACGATTCCACATCAACAAAGATGGTGATCTTGAGGTTTTCACCCTTGCAGTTGACAAGGTAAGAAATTAATGCTGTTTTGATTTTCCAGCATGTTTATTAGCCTGACATGATGGCATTTTGTTAAATGCTGTTGACTGTAGCTTTGTTCCTGTGTGTGCCTGCGTGCACGCAGATGTTTGGCTGTGAATGCTTGTGTTCAGTAAAGGGTACCTTAAACTTCAGAAATTCAGTTTGGTTGGCTGTTTTGTAGTTTAACCATCCTCTGTTTTTATCTGTTGTGGAGTAAACACTCATCATAGCTCACTGTTAGAACTGTCTTAACGTTGTGATTATTTGATTAAATGTGCAGGTCCCAAAGGAATGGAAACTGGATCCTCATTGGGATGCAGAACCAAAGCAGCCACAACAACTGAGCCACCATCGAAAGTTCCCTAGCAAATGGAGTGCAGCTGTTGCTCAGCAAGAGCCACTGAATACTGTTAAAATCGTTGACCACTTTGTTGTTAGACAAACAGAGAAACCAGACTTTGGAACAAGTAGCGGATCAGTAATTCATTGATCTATCTGCTCAAATATGTAGCGTTGCTGCAATCTCATCATCTAGGAAGCAATAGGGAAAAAAAAGCATTAGAAATAGAAAAGACAGTTCTGGAATTCATCTCGATTTTTGACTTCTACTTCCAATCAACCTCAAGTTTCTGATAACAAGGGTTGTGCCAGTTCTCCTATTTGATTTGAATTTGGTACAACCCGTTTGTATATATTGTTGAAGGAGGAGACAGAGATGATTAGGAAGCAATCCATATGGATTGGGATGATTGCATCTTTCGGCTTCGAATTAGATGGAGCAGAAATGTAATTCATGCCCTGCAAATGGCATGTTAAGACCACTGATCCCTGTTGATGAATTATGAATATATGTAATTGATCTGCTCTTGTATTGGCTTTCATCTGGGTGAATTCCTTGCTCCCCTTTGGTCAGTTGTAGATTTGTTGTCGGACTTGTATCATACTTTATTTCGAAAAACTAATTCTATGACACTGTTTTAGTTTCAGCAGAGCTTCTTCATCTTTGGTCAGGTAACAAGTTGCGAAATCAACCTGGAAATCGAAGTCAGAATTCCCAAGCTTTTCGAGATCTTCTGTCGAACAAAATATAGCAGGGTGCAAGTATTTGTTTGCATATTTCAAGCAGCTTACATTTGATCATATATAACGCAATGGACGATTCTGAGTGCTTGAATTTTTCTTCTTTTGATACATTTGAACAAAAATGATCCATAGGAAAACATTATCCATACACATTCGTGTGTGTACATGAGTTAATGGATGCTGACATTTATTATCTATACGAATAAATGGAATCAAATTAACAGTCCAAAACATGAGCTCAATTTCTACTCATTAATGGCGGAAATAGTGTAACAGAAAAGGATAAAAGAGGGAAGGAAAGGGTGTCGTCTGTTTCTTGCTGCAAAAACTGATCTATGTACATCTTTCTCAGTAGTGTTGACACCTATCTTTGATAGTCCAGATGAAGGAAGCTCTCATACTGGGTTCCTTTCAATACCTTGTGGATTTCATCCCAGTTCTGCACTTGCTTTGATAAATGCCCACTGTGTATCTTAACCTGACGGCTTGTAAGCTCTCTATATGGCAACCTCAAGAAGTCTTGAACCTCTTTCAGTTTCTGCACAAGAAATTCCAGCAATATTGTTACTAATATTGAAGACAAGACAAGTGTTAGTGAGCAGCGAGTTAAGCTTTAATGGAAGGTCAATCAATACACAACAGCACAAATGCCTTACTGTGCGGTTACCGACGACATCCTCATAGTAAACAACAGTATGACGAGTGCTCTTGAAATAATCTATGGCCCTGGTAGCCCTATCGTCTACATGCTTTAGTTCAGCTATCAGTGTCGTGGCATTTATTGTTGGCCTGTATTTCGCAAGAACTTCGGCCTGCAATGCTTATGAACTTTATGACTTCTTCTCGAGACAATAAATTAGAGAGAGAGAGAGAGAGAGAGAAGCACCTCCATTGATGAGTGGACATGAGACTTGTGGGTTCCATTCAGTGGCTTGTTGCTTTTGTCATAGGAATTTGCAAGTACAGAGATCATTCTGCGGAGCAAATTCCTTCTAAAGAGGAATATTGCATGAACTCCATTCTGCTTGAAGTACTCTGCTATACCCTCGTGATGTTCCATCACGCCCTGCAAAATGCATAATCATCATGTGCATTTTTAAAAAATTATTTTTAAATAATATATAAACCGAAATGCATTAGCGATTAGTTTTAGTGTTAGAAAGGAGAGGGAGCCAGGTTCATTATCCGCTATGGCAAGAGATTAACACAGCAAATGACACAAATGATCACTCTTGAGCAGGGAATGTGGCCAAGTTTGACAGACAACGAAGTAGGAACATTATCATCCTGGGCAGTAGAGTCGAGGATCTAATACTAAGAAAATCCACGAGTAAAACTACAAAGCCACTGACCTGATTAAGCATCCATTTGAACCCAACAGCAGCATTACACTCATTCTTGGAAGCACTACTGAACCAATCAAGATTGTAAACTCTATCCAAAGTTTGTGTAATTGCAGAAACACTCGCCCTTCTTGCTTTCTTCCCAAAAATTTCTCCATTCGAGCTAACATTAATATGACTATTTAACAATGTCTCAAACCATCCACTTCCAGATCTCTGCATAGAGAATATGGCAAAAAACCTTACTGGGTTGCAGGCACATTCCTCCCTACATATACATCAAAGAGTAACTATTTTTACACCAACACGTAAATAAACCAAGTTAGATATTAAATTCAATAACTATCAAAATACCTGCTAAACGTTTCAGGCTTGGGGTAATGCACATAGGGCTTTTCCCATTCCTCAACATTTGAAGAATTACATGGCTGATCGAATATTCTGATGTTGAGGAACTTGGCTGTTGTGTGTGGACTTATCTGCTTTATACATATTGAGCAGATATAAACTCCACAAACCATAGCAAATGCCACGACCACCAGTCTCAATAACAATGGAGATTTCTTAGGACCCTTTGTAACCAATGCATCCTGAAATTAAAATTAAACACCCCTGATGTTAACAAAATGAATTGGTAATGGAAACACAAAACTCGAAACAGGAAAAAAAGAGAGCGATCTGTAGAGATCAAAGGATCATACTGTAGTTTCCATCTCCATAAAAAGAAAGGAGATAAGAAATATGAAAGGGCTTTGGTTTTATTCTGTTTGATCATTTTGAGAAAAATAAGGCTATTGAAATGGTCAGAGGACAGACACTTGAGGGGAAAAAAACATGATGCTAAAAGAAAACAAAACAGACACACCATATCCTTACACGTTGTAGGAAAGCCATATATGGTCCGAGAATATCTTGTAATTAAACAGTAAACTTCTAAGATACAAATTTTATAAAGTTAACTATATATGGTCTGTAAGAATCTTTGCTATCATTGATTAAAAACTTACAAGGCAATGCACAGAAGCAGAAAGAATAAGAAAATACAATGATCAAAACTAAGTATTAGCTAGCTGAACAGACCTTGTTGAAGAAACACAAATCTTCAGTCATTCTTCAGGAGGAGGAGGAGGAGGAGGAGGAAAGAAAAGAAAGAAACATTGCATTCATTCAATTATCTGTCTGCCTTTCAGAAAGAAATTAATGTTAGAGAGGGAAACAGAGAAGAAAAGCTGTGATATGGTTCAAGATTAGAGCCAGTTTTCTCTTATTTTGAGTGTATTATAATAGAGTACTTGTCATTTTGTCAAAATGTTAACGCGCATGTCACAACCTTGTCAACATTCATGAAACAACGGTTAATGAAAGAGCTAAATTTTCAAAACATGAAACCTTTATAAGGCTCTGAAATCATGTTTGGTACCTCAACTTTTTGGCTCAAATCAATTTCTATGCTCGGGAGTAAAAAGTTTTTTGAAATTTTAATTTTCAACCCCTTCTTGCAGGCATAGTGTAATTCATAAAACTCATAAATCAGAACTCCATCCAAACTAGGTTTTGAGTTAAACTATTAAAAACATTGACTTCATTAAGTTTTTAGTGATTTATTTGTCTTAGCCAAAACCAATTCAAACTTGATTCGATCAACTCTAAAAAAAAACAATTAAAAAATACAATATTTTTTTGTAAAAAAACTATAGCAATTATTGATAAACATTACGATATAAGAGAAACTATAAAAAATACAAGATTTAACATGATTCAACAATGTACATATATACACGGAAGTGAAGAGATTTTATTTTTCAATATATTGAAATGAGGTTCCTTAATATTTATTTATAGTAGATTCTAAATTGTCCAAGGAAACATAACTCTGCTTCGCTTGATATATTCTACTTTAACATCTATCAATGTATTACAAACTATAACAACATCGTTTTAATAAAAATAATAAATTTAAATTGATACAGTGACTGAATGCTTAATATAATTAATAGAGTTTTTTTCTCATTCATGTGATACCTATCCTTCTAAGTACTGTAATGCTAATTAAATAGTCAGTACATAGTGTTATGATATGATTGGACGGAGGATTGATTTGAGCTGGTTTAAAGTATAGAGCCTGGTTTCACAAAATGTGAAAAGTGGGGGACCATAAATGATTTTAAGCCATAAAGTAAGGGCTCTTTTGGCTCTAAGTCTTTTCGAGGAAAAAGAAAACGCGTCTGGTAGGCTTCTCTGAATGTACGGACGTCATGTTCTAACCTGTGATATACATATGACATGACAGGTTCGACTTCACAAAGCTGATTATTAATTGTTGTACCAATTAAATATTGCATCCTCGGTAGCCAGTAACCGTACGTCTATACCAATACTTGTCCTCTCGTGCACGTATAGAAATATCCCGGGGACTACGGTAGATTTGCCATTTTAATGTCATGTTAATATTTTTTTAAAAGTATGTTTTAATATGTTGATTTTATAAATAAATAAAATTTAAAAATATTTTACACAATAATACCACAAACACTAAATATTGCTCTTTGATGGTTATAAACTATCCTAGCCTAATTCTAATACTTTGTTTTACTCGATATTGTTTCAGGATTTGATTTTTGAGTTTTTTAAAAAAATTTAGAGTTAATTTAGTTAATTTTTTAAAATTAATTTGTGACTTAATCAAGATTTAGTTTGATTTTAGGTTTTTTTTTTTCAAAACAATATAGTTTAAACTTTTTTAAAAAAAAATTTAAAACAAATTAATTCGAATTAACCAACCCAACTCATAACCTAATTCACAAATCACTTTATTCTCTTCTTGAAAATTCATCTATTTTGGTATTAATTTATCATTTATGTTATGTTATGTTATTTATTATTATGATTTACTTTCCAAAGCATTAATATTTGTTTTCATACACTATAGATATCACCATCTATTACTTATGTTACTGTTTAAAAAAGTAAATTATTAAATAAACTTAGAATATTATTTTACTAATAAAATAGCCTATTTTTTTTACACATATTCTTCTCTGATAATTTATTTTTTTATTATTATAAATGAGAGATTCGAACACTAGATCTTTTGGGAGAAAAGTTAAGGTATTCATTGGCTATTCAATAATATATATTAATTAACCATGAGCTCCTTTGTTAATATATTGATAATTCTGATCAATTTATAATTTCTTTCAATGAAATCTCTCGCAATTTCACAATGGAAATCTACGTTTTTGTTTCTTTCTTTTATTATTTTCATGAGCTTAATGTCACCAGACAAGATCTTTTTTTTTTTTTTTTTTTTGAATTAAGCTTCTACCTTCTCCATGGCATTACCGTCCCGTACTGGATTCCTTGCCACGTGGCCCGGACTCTTTAAGAGCTCCTTAGGTTGTCAAACAAGGAGAAACAGTTGTCAAAGGAGATCTAAGGAATTTAAAAATTCATATCTCTGCTTACCAACTACGTGCACCTGCACCCCACGATCCTGTGTTCATACCTTTCGCACTCGGCTCGGTCGGTGGCTAGACTTGGATGGGTCAATCCCAGATTTCATATAAAATGAGGCTTATTAGTTGGTGATCGAGAATAATTTTTATTTAAAAATATATTATAATAATATATATTTTTATTTTTTAAAAATTTATTTTTGATATTAATATATTAAAATGATAAAAAAATATAAAAAATTAATTTTAAATAATTTTTTTAAAACATTTTGGTGAAACGTTGTTTGGAACACGATTCCAAATGACCTTTTATTTTTAAATCATCTAGAAAGCTCAGCGGATCAAACTCCGAGATGAGATTTATCATAGATTTTTCTAGATTTCTTAAATAATATTTTTTTATATAAAAGATATTGTTTCATTAAATGAAATTTAATTAATTGAGAAAATTTATTGACCTACTTACAATTTCAATTTCATAACCAATGGATCCAAAATAAAATGAACTAAAAAAATCCCACAAAATAAACTAAAAAAATTCCTCTAAAAAAAAATCCAAAAAACATTCAAGAACTTGGACAAGAAGCTCGAGCCTACGCATCAAGAACATGGGCTCGAGCAAGTAACCCGAGCCCATGCTCCATGCATGAGCGCATGGACGCCCAATGCATGGGTGCTATTCAGTGCACTGGATGTATGCCTAGCATCCCAGCACCTATGTGAACCTGGGTTGTCACGCTCGAACTCAATATGTTTGGATTCAGGTAGCGCATCTAGACCAACTTTTATCTCTAATAGCTCAAGCCCAATACTCGTCAAAGAATTTTTTCCGAACCCCACATGGGGTCCTCACTATTTTATATTGATTCAATATTTATTATTTTAAATAGAATAGATCAAATTAATTAAACTAAAAAATCAACTAATTATCTAACATATCAATCATTTATATATTTTTCTTTGATTTAGCTTGTTACTTAGTTACATGTCATCCATTATAGCCTATCATCACCATAGCAAGCGCGGCTACTTTCATCATAATCCACCAACCCATGAATCCCTTGACCCGATTGAACA
>Ga0325411_1004232_pt1 | contig 16148 bp, 8 predicted proteins | sample PopdelMetagenome_13_FD_206181 | JGI IMG/M metagenome (GOLD analysis project Ga0325411, IMG submission 206181) | Populus deltoides microbial communities from Bellville, Georgia, United States - Xylem-PdIQD-R4 | ecosystem: Host-associated > Plants > Phyllosphere > Stem > Wood/Secondary xylem...
AAACCAGAGCAATGATTTTCTTTATTAATACCCTGAGATCCCCTAGCCAAGACAGACAAAGTATACCACAAAGTTTAATCCCAAAAATAATAAAATTAAAAAAAGAATTAAAGAACCAAAAAAAAAAAAAACAACTGAAGGACTAAGGAAAAAAAAAACTCTATTACAATTCGTAGTGTTTTCTCTATAGGTGAACCTGACTTTTGCCGGTAAGCCCACCAAGCCCCTGTTCAAAAAACTACAGAGCATCTCCTTAATCATGTCTGAATCAAACATGGCCAACAACCTGGGCTTGACTCCAAACCGGTGGAGAAAAGTCTTCCTTCTCTTCCTTGACCATTGATAGACGTAGGCTTGGACAAATTGATATTAGGCTGATATCCTTGGACCTTCCGAAGATTGGATTGTAGGCGAGGCCAGTGTCTGTGCCTTTTTGAAATGGTTTTGGATTCTCCATGGAACCCTTAAAACTGAGTGTAGGAATTTCAAAATGCAGAGTCTAAAGAAGATGACAAAGAGAAGAAAAAAGCATGGTGAAAGAAGGATCGTGCAGTTGGCTTGATTTGTCAGAAGAGATTGTTTTTACCATGATTAAAGTAATGTGCAGCTGCAATGGTTGGTGAATTATGAGGGGTGGTTGAAAATTATATGATGCTTTGTCTCCTTAAAGAGATATTGGGGATTATCTGGTGATAACCTGTTAAAACCATTGGCACCCTGTATGGATTATGATGCTCAAAAAGGGTTAATGTCGCCTAAGAAGAAATACTACTGTGTGGAATCTGATCAAGCAACTTGACACAGCCGTTGAAAGCATTCAAAGTTTGCTAAGACTCTAAATTTAAACGAATTGATAATAACAACGTAGAACACTTGAAAGAAAAATTGTTTACGGGGAATTACACAGATATAATAATGAAGTTCTGAGATGGGTTTTGATTACAATTTCAGAACAGAAGGAATAATTAGACACGAATTCTGTCAGGGAAAAACATGAGATTTTACCAGGAAAAAAAAAAAGAAACCTTTCCATTTGAAGATTGAGAAACTTTCCAAGATTTTATGCAAATTGACAGGAAATTATCTGCCTTCGTCTGAAGCAATCGCTGTATCGATGCTTATTTCTTGTTTACTTGAAGATGAAGCTGTGCCAGAAAGGCCTCTCTCTTGTTCACTTGAAGCAAAAGCTGTGACAGAAAGGCCTCTCTCTTGTTTACTTGAAGCAAAAGCTGTGCCAGAAAGGCCTCTTCGTATAAAAAAGGCTGGGTTCTTAGGAACCGGCAAGTTTGCAGTTTCACTGCTAAGCATCACAACAACATTTGACATGGTCGGACGGTCGGCTGGATCATCTTGTACGCATAAGAGTGCAGCATTTACACACCTTAGAAACTCATTGGTGTTGCAACTGCCACGTAATGTCTCGTCCATTAAATCCAATGCCTTGTCTTCTCTCCATAATCTCCAAGCCTGGAATTTTGAAGTTTAAGTCAGCATAGCTTATCAAATGATAAAACATTAGATTAGCACGGTTGAACTTACATAAGCTAGAAGGCTTTGGGCTTCATCAGAATTAAAATATCCTGTGTTCCTTTTCCCACTAAGAATCTCAAGTACAACCACGCCGAAACTAAAAACATCAGATTTGACAGAGAATAAGCCATCTAATGCGTACTCTGGAGACATATAGCCACTGCATTACAACAATTTTCACAAGAATCATTAACTCGGCTGGAGACAGACACATAATTCAGAATTAACCATGACATGATTGTAGGATTGGAGGCTGCAAAAAGAGAGTGTTTGCATATGAATGTATGTCTGATGAATATCAATGTTGATAGGATCTGAAACTTACTAAGTTCCAACAACTCTGTTTGTGCTCCCTTCGGTTTGTTTGCCTTCGAACATCCTTGCCAATCCAAAGTCAGAAATTTTGGGATTCATTTCCGCATCTAATAAAATGTTGCCCGTTTTCATATCACGATGAATAATCCTGAGTCTAGAATCTTGGTGGAGATAAAGAAGACCTCTAGCAACTCCTAAAATGATATCAAAGCGCATCTCCCAATTCAGTAACATTCCCAGATCTCGATCTTCAGAGGTTTTCCATTTTCATGAGAACAAAAATTAGCAACCATGAGTGCTGCAAACGTACATTTATAAAACAAAAATGATGAATCTGTTTAGAGACCAACCAAATATGAAGGAATCCAAGCTTTTGTTAGGCATGTATTCATAGAGTAAAATCTTTTCATCTCCTTTTATGCAATAGCCTACTAGTCTGACAAGATTCCGATGCTGCAATCTAGCAATCAAGATCACCTCATTCTTAAACTCCTCTAGGCCTTGTCCTGAAACACTAGAGAGTCGTTTTATTGCGATTTCTTGACCTCCTGGAAATTTTCCCTGAAACCAAAGTTGCCATGCAGGTAAAATTCAGCCAGAAAACTTGTCAGACAAAAAAATTCCAATGATTAACGTAAATATTACTTTGTAAACAGGTCCGAAGCCCCCTCTTCCAAGCTTGTTTGCTTCTGAAAAATAATCCGTAGCCGCTAGTATGCTGTCTAAATCAAAGAAAGGTACATCTATGCCCTTCTTATCTTCTTCCTTGAACTCTTCTGCATCTATCAAGTTCTTGACCCGTTTCTCAGTGCCATACAAAAGAGCTGCATTTCTTTCAGTATTTTGCTGGCTTTCTGAAATTTCAACAAGACAACTACTAATTACATGAGGAATCCCTGAAAACTTCAATACCAACTTACAAGTGGAAAATTGTCTAGTTACCTCGTCGTTTGGCCTTCTTTCTCATAAAAATGCACATGTAAAGGAAGATGCTTGATAGAACTATGACACTAGCAATTGTAACTCCTACAATCAAAGGCAATGGTTTCTTTTTTCTCGAATATCCTCCTGCTTGTCCATCGACAACTTCAAGAAAGAAAAGTGGGTATGGGAATTATAATAAATTAAACTGGATGAAACTTGTGGTTTTCACTACTTTTGCAGTTTGATGCAAGATATAGAGTGCTCACCTTGAACGCAATTTAGAGCCATGCCATCCCACCAAAAATTTGAATTGCAGAGGCATCTCGCTGTACCATTTCCTGTTACATTGCAAGTTGAATTTGGCCAATCGTCGCAGTCTGACGATGAAGAGCAGACTGGCTCTGGAGGTGGCTCCCAACCAATATCTATTTCACACCAGAGTTTAAAGTTGTTCATCTTAAATGGAAATGACGTGTTGAACTTCCGAATTTGACCTCTTGTACTGGCATTACAATCATCTACATCTTTCTCTCGGATAACAAATGTTCTTGTATCTTGATTGATGGTAGTGATATTATAGGTGCCGTTGTGTGTCTTAAAGCTGAGTTTTCCTGTGAAATTATCGCAGTAGAAACTGAAGTACATGGGGTCACCACAATCTGATCCAGTACTTAGAGGATAAGGAATCACATTTATGCCACAAGGCTCACAACTTTTAGCCTTTGATTCTGCAAAAAAAGAAGGAGCTTTTTTTAAGGTATGAAACAGTACTGATATTTAGTTCAGCTATGAATTAAGTCCACTGCTTGTGTGCAATCTTCTATCAGAGAAAATTATCCTCGACGTAATTCTAGCATCTTGTAGTAACAAAAGGAGAAAGAACAAGTCGAAAGAAGAAAGTACCTATGTCAGAAATGGCGACTCGGACAAAGAGATCGGGCCCACCATAAGAATATTCCTCCTGGAGATCTTTAAGATCATCATCCCTCCAGATCAAGCAAGTGTTGTTGCGAGGTTGTATGTCCCTTCGCATATTGAATTTCCCGTTAACAAAGGAATAAGCTTGGCATTGGCATTGACTACACTCCTCTGTGCATTGTTTTTCATCCTCAACCTCCAAAACAGTGTCTGGTTGCCCAAATTTCATCGTCTTCAAGCTCAAGAAGGTGTTCTTCTGCACACATTGGTCAGAGCTTCTGCTACAACCACTGGAGAAATCGTCATTTTTCCAATTTTCCTGTGACTTGGGCTTAAATCCTGGCAAACATCTGCAAGCCACTTTATTGTATAGATTGCAGCTGCCAAAGTTCCCACAGGCATTGTACACACTGCAGTTGTCTTTCGGCTCCCACCATAGCTTAGACCCATTTGTATTATAGCTCAAGTATTGTAGCTCCCCGTTAACGTCCAACCTAATCCTTGTATTACTAAAATCTGAGAGTGATAGATTTATTCCGTTGAGTATTGAAGTTGGATTAGAAACAGAATTGGATTCAAAATCTCTGGTGAAGTTCGATAGAAAATATTCTATAACATCAGGCATTCTTTCTGGTCTAAAGAAATCACTTGACTCCCCACTAGTCCAGTGCTTTATACTGCCATCGGAGATAACAAACTGGCCCCTTTCTTCATCTAACTTAAATGTGAAGTTACCTTCTTTTGGATCAACTTGACTTTTCCATGAAATCAATTTTAGATCCCCACTCATCTTCATACCTGAAAGAAATGTATCAGTTGGATGTCCAAAGCTTTGCCATAGAATAGTTGTCAAAAGGGTATTACTATCACCAAAAACCAAGTTTCCAGAATCTAAGAGCTTAGCCAACCGATACGCTGGTTTTGATGTTGATTCAAGCCCTGTAGACCAAAAATGATTTCCATTTTCATCAAAAATCTTGAGATTTCCATCATCTGTGACAGCCAAAACTCCTCCATCATCAAGAAGTGGGCTTTTTCGATTGGCAACCCACACAACTATTCGTGGATTCGACCTGTAATACCAAATGCCTACGTACCTTTCGTTTTGTTCAGGAGTAAAGAACCCCAGTTCAAACCTTTTTCCTGCTGAAACAAGAGTTTCTCCACCATCATGAATAATCAAATTACTAGCATATGTGATGGTATCTCCAGCAAAGCAACATAAAAGGGAGGAGCATAATAAGAATGCATAAGAAAAGAAAACGGTTGATAGCATGCTATGCATTGCACATAGATCTCTCTGGTTAAGACCTCTTCTTACCATCAACCATAACCATGAATGTATCACTAAGGTCAGCTGCAAAGCAAATTTTCACTGCAGTTGTTCTTTGTTGTCGCTGACCATAAAGGAAGGGAGAGGATGCTTTACTAAACTTAGATTAATTTAGAATAGTCAATCATTTGAACACCACAACATTTCCTAATACAAGTTGAATTGATTATTTTTTAAAATATTTTTTATTTAATAATATATTAACATAATATTTTTATTATTTAAAAAAAATTATTTTTGATATCAAAATATTTAAAAATATAAAAAATTAATTTAAAAAAAATCAAAATTTAATAAAACATCATTTAAAATACAATTTCAAATAACTTTATTTGGCTATTTAAAAATATATTAAAATAATATTTTTATTATTTTTAAAAAAATATTTTTGACATTAATATATCAAAATAATCTAAAAATTAAAAAAATAATTTAAAAAAAATCAAAATTTAATAAAACACCATAAATACAGTTTCAAATAACTTTATCTGGCTTAAATTTTCTTTAATGGTGGTACCCATGGCGATAGAGTTGCTGTAGTGGGGTGGTAATATTGCATGATAAGATTTTGATGGTAATGAAAATAGCAACAGTGATGATAATATTGCATGCAGTGATGATGATAAGATTTTGATGGTTAAAATTGATGAATGATTTTGTGTATAAATTATTGTTTAAAAAAGTATAAAAAATATTTTATTGAAAACGAATTTCTTCTTAAACTATCCATAAATAATTAAATTGCTTGCTGCAGAAGTGTTTTTAATGTGGATATTTAATTCAGTTTGTATGTATTTTAATTAATTTTATAAATTTTAAAATTAATAATTATATAATTTTTTTAAAAAACTATAAAATTATAGAATTCAAACTAATAATTTTAAAAAATAAATTTAAAATATGATAGTTGAGTTAATAATAATTATGCAGGCCTGTTCTTTTCTTTTACAAGTCTTGGCTCTCCTTTCCCACGCAATTTTCTGTGGCAACAAGGGTCCGTCAAGGCATTTTTCAACTTTATGCATTCATGCTTTCATGTCCCACTCGTTCTGTAAGTATATCCTTCATTTTGACAAAACTCACTATTTCCATCCTATATTTTCACCAACTTGTCAAAAAGAGCCCCTCCATGATTAATTCGGTCAATTGAGCACATGTTTTTTTAATTTCAGTCAATTGAGTAAAATTTTCTGAAATTGAAGATTTATCTCGATCAATTGAGAATTCTTCTTCACAGCCTTAGTCGTTATCATCAACTTTTTTGTCATTCTTGAAATATCATCATTCATCTCATCCTTCCTACTGAGTAAAAGTTTTTTTTTCAATTTAGGCAACTTATACCCAATTGATTGAAATGAAAATTATAGATACTCAATTAAACAAATTGATAGCTTGGGAGTTTTTTTTCCTTAATTGATAACGGTTTTAGCGCTTTAGATTGAACGTTGTGAGTAATCAAAATTCACATCAACCTATCAAACCTAACCTGGGGTTGAACCGGTTAAAGTTTTGGATCGCGAGTTACACGGGTCAATTCGAAAAAATTAAAAAAAATATTTAAAATTTTAATATTTTATATGAAAAGTTAAGAAACAATTCATATGGATATAGACTATATATGTTGTAAATAAAAAATTTTAAAAGAATATATTAAGAAGTTTTTATCCCACATTAAAAAAGCATAATTTTTTTCTTGTGAACATAAAATATATATACTAAAAGACTTCAAATCTCACATTGAAAAAATAACTTTTTTCTTGGAAACATTGAGTATATATACTAAAAGGCTTCAAATCCTTTAAATCTCACATTGAAAAGATATTATATTATCCTTTTAAGTTGAAGTATTTAAACTAAAAAGTTTTTTTATCTCATATTGAAAAAACATAACTTTTTTCTTGTAAATATATAGTACATATACTAAAAGGTTCAAATCCCACATTGAAAAAATAACTTTTTTTCTTGTGAATATAGAGTATATATACTTAAGGGTTTCAAATCTTATGTTGAAAAGTTACTATGTTTCTTTTTAAATTGAAGTATTTAAATCAAAAAAATTTTTATCCCACATTGAAAAAACATAACTTTTTTCTTGTGAACATATAGTATATATATTAAAGGGCTTCAAATCTCACATTAAAAAAATAACTTTTTTCTTAGGAACATAGAGTATATATACTAAAGGGATTCAAGTCCCACATTGAAAAAATAAAACATTCTTCTAGTATTTATATAGTGAACTTTGAAAAGGATTAATAACTAACTAAAAAAAAAAAACCAGGGGTATAGAAGAAAAACTACATTTGAAAACAAAAAAGGGGTCTCGTACAGGTTCGTCCATGACACAAAGTCAGGGTTGACTGGGTTTTGCTGGATTTTTATACTGGCTGATCTTTTACCATACTCGAACTGGTCTAGCCACCGGGTTCACCAGGTCCCGGGTCAACCCGTCAGGCTAATTCAGGTTTAATAACTATGCTTTGAATGCAATTTTTCTTATATTCCCATGCAGGACACGAATTTATTGTAGTCCTTTAATTTAGAAAATTATGAGGTCAGGGTCGTGCACTCATATATGTCCATTTGCAGCTTCTTGGATCAAGACTAAGTTCCCGGAATCCATGAGCTTCAACCAGCTCCCACTGAAAGAAAATGAAGATGATGATGATTCTCTCCTTGCGGACCAGTGAGATTTATTATTTACATCCATCACCTGGAGGTTTCCATCTTGTCCGAGGGAAAAAATCCCCTGGAATTATCAAGTTGATTTTCACAGTTAGCAACCCACAACAGTTTGAGGGCTGTATCTGTAATACCAGATGCCTAGGTATTTCTTGCCATTATTTCTCCCATATGGAGTAAGGAATCCAAGTTCAAATCTTTCTCCAGAAGAAACAAGAGTATCTCCCATTTCATCCCTGAGTGGAGTAGTGGACGATGTCATGTTATCCCTGGCCGAGCACATCCAAGAACTAAGAAAAAGAAAGAGTGTGAATGATGAGAAGATGCTAGACACCATGTTGGTTGCAGAAATCGTGACATGGGCTGTTTGAATTCTCGTTCTTTCTTTCACATCCATCATCAGAGAATGTCACTGCCCAACCTTGTATTACCAGCAGCATTATTACATAGCTAACTGACTAGTCCTCTTTCTTTCTACCCCTTTCAGGGGTCCAAGCAATAGCAGATAGCTCAGTTACCACAAATAAGTCTACTACTAACTAATCAACTCGTTTTTAGCTGATTTTATCACTTTATGTTTGTTCCTTTTCACTAGAATATTCTCCTGGTGGTGTTTTCCAATTATACAGTGACGTTACCAGTTGACTGAACAGCAAGTTTCATGATGCATAGTGTCAATGTCAGGTCTGAACTAATGGCTGAAATGCAAATGTAGCAGATTTCCTCTTTGAACTATATGCTTTTATTGTATAATTTTCAGCGCGATAGCATGTAATGTTAGTACAAGCTGATATCTAGCCGAGAACATTAATGCTAGTAAACTGGAGGGACCACAGAAACCACCTAGTTCTATTAGGCTGCAGATTTTGGCGTGTCTGAGGAAAAGAGTGATAGAATTCAGTAATCTGAAAAGTTAAGATTACCAGATGAAGTCATGGTCTTCCATTTTTGTCTATTTCACCTTTTATTATTGGTCCATGAAAAGTTTCGTTTGTTTTTTATTGATTGAAGTCATGGTCTTTCATTTTTGTCTATTTCACCTTTTATTATCTGAAAAGTCAATTTTTTAAATTATTTTCTAAATTTTTTCATATTTATTATTAAAAAAATTGATCAATAAAAAATACTTTTCAATCAATAAAAAATTTAGTTTATTTTTTAGAAAAGTATTTTTTTTTATTTTAGGTGGAATATTACATTTTCTAGAAGTTACAAAAATTTAAAAATATCCTATTATTTATTTATTATATCAAATTTTATCATTAATTTAGTTCCTTAGAATTTAATTTAATTTTTATATCAACTTTGATCATGTTTTTCTTATTGTTATTTATTTTTCTTTTATCTTTTTTTTAATTGAAATTTTTTTATCCATTAAATTTGTTCTCTGTTCTTTTTATTTATATTTATTTTATTTGAAATAATCTTTGACATTAATTTTTTTTTAATTTCATCAATTATCAACTTTTTATTTGTCATATTTAGTTTCTATTATTTTAATTGTTATTTGTTTTATTTAAAATAATTTATAAAATTTGAATATTTTTCAATTTCATCATCTTTCAACCTTTTGATCCGTTAGATTTGGTCTCTATTCTTTTAATAAACTTGAAAAAAATTAAACATTAATAAATTATTTTTCCGCTCATTTTTCATGATGTAGTCAAACACTAGAAAGTGTTTTCCAACTTATTTTCTATAACATTGCTAAACATCAGGAAAAAAAATATGTTTTCTAGAAATTTAATTTTCATGAAAACTACTTAAAAAAACTATTTTCTAGCAAATAAACTAACAAAATTTGTGGCATCCAAAAAAAACCTAAAAAAATATCTGGTATAAAACAAATTACTGCAAAATTTACTTGGCAATTATAAGAGCCCAACAATGATAATGATGCTCAGGAGACCTTTTTACTAAATAAAGAGATTTTTTTTTTAGTTTGAGACATTTTCATCTTCTGTATTTTTTCAATTTGTACTCAGATTAGTACACACTAGATTTATGGAATGTGCTATGTTGCGAGTAGGATTAATTAATTTATTTTTTTGTAAAAATATGATATTGAGGTGTCACAAGAGAGTTTTAAAGAAGGAAAAAAATCTACAACTTAGATTCTAGACCCGAATAGATTAAATACGTTGGTTTTTATTTTAATTATATAATAAAAAATAATAATAGGCAATGACAACAAATAAACTAAATAAAAAAATAATAATTATGATACCTTGGAAAAAAACTGTTTTTCAAAGAAAAAACAATATAGCTTAATTCTCAGCTAACTAAATATAGAATATGATGAAATTGAATTAAAAAAACAAAAATAAACTAGCCTGAATCACCTCTAGTTAGCATAATAAACTTGTAACACGGGTAATTTTTTATTGAAGAGTAAAATTGAAAAAAAAAATCAATTTAACAATAAGATATAAGAAAAAAATCAAAAGAATGAATACCAAGTTGAAAAAAATAAAATATCACAAATTTGTATTCAATAATGAAATTAGAAACAAATTAAAATTTTACAAAATAACCAAAAACAAAAATTAAAAATAAAAACAATAAGGATTAAAGTTGAAATTTCAATAAACAAGAAAACAACTCTGAATTTTTGAATAACTAATGTAAATTTTAAGTAGAGAATAGAAAAAAAAGGAAAAAAAAATACCATCGCAATAAATCATCTTACCTGCTACAATTCATAGTGTTTTCTGTAAAATTGAAATAATATTATTTTATCCTTAAACATGACTATTAAAATCCATTTCTTGCTGCTTTGCTTTGGCTCCAGTCTTCAAGGGAACTGATGGTGAGAGTATAAGTCATTTGTGTGTGTGTGTGTGTGTGTGTGTGTGTGTGTGAGCCATGAAAGTACTGCTAATTAAGATATTCGTTGAGAATTATTGATATCACATGCCTGATTACAATGATACTGCTAAATATCACGAAAAAAAGAATGTTTTTTAAAAATTTACTCTTCATAAAAATTATTTTTAAAATAAAAATTATTTTTTAGCAAACAAACAAGATTTGCCTAACAAGATTTGCCTAGTAGAATAACAAGTTGCAATTCTACTTCAATGATATATTTGGTGAGATGGAAAATTAAAAGATCTTTAAAATAGAAAAGAGAAAGAGCTCATCTTAAAATGCGTATATTTATGTTGTTTATGATGTGACAATGATATTCTCCATCACAAACAAAAGTTGTGGCATCCAAAAAAAAACTAAAAAAATATCCGATATAAAACAAACATGTTGAATTATTGCAAAATTTACTTAGCAATTATAAGAGCCCAGCAATGATAATGATGTTCAGGAGACTTTTTGACTATACAAACCGGTGGAGAAATGTCTTCCTACTCTTCCTTGACCATTGATAGACGTCGGCTTGGAGAAATTGATATTAGGCTGATATCCTTGGACCTTCCGAAGATTGGATTGTAGGCAAGGCCAGTATCTGTGCCTTTTTGAAATGGTTTTGGATTCTCCATGGAACCCTTGAAACTGAGTTTAGGAATTTCAAAATGCAGAGTCTAAAGAAGATCACAAAGAGAAGAAAAAAGCATGGTGAAAGAAGGATCGTGGAGTGGGCTTGATTTGTCAGAAGAGATTGTTTTTACCATGATTTAAGTAATGTGCAGCTGCAATGGTTGGTGAATTGTGAGGGGTGGTTGAAAATTATATGATGCTTTGTTCCATGGTCTTCCATTTTTGTCTATTTCACCTTTTATTATTGGTCCATGAAACTGGTATGTAGTTTCGTTTGTTTTTATTCTTATCAGAAATAATAATCTAGGTTCGTTCAATGAAAAGTCATTTTCTGAAAATTATTTTCTAAATTTTTTCATAATTATTATTAAAAAAATTGATTACTTTTCAATTAATAAAAAATTTAGTTTATTTTTCAGAAAAGTATTTTTTTAGGTGGAATAATACACTTTCTAGAAGTTACACAAATTCAAAAATATCCTATTATTTATTTATTATATCAAATTTTTTCATTAATTTAGTTCTTTATAATGTAATTTGATTTTTATATCAACTTTGATCATATTTGTTTTATTGGTATTTATTTTTCTCTTAATTTTTTCTTAATTAAATTTTTTTTATCAATTAAATTTAGTCCATGTTTTTTTATTTATATTTATTTTATTTGAAATAATCTTTGATATTATTTTTTTTAATTTTATCATTTATCAACTTTTTATTTGTCATATTTAGTTTCTATTATTTTAATTGTTATTTTTTTATTTAAAATAATTTATAAAATTTGAATATTTTTTTAATTTCATCATTATTCAACATTTTCATCTGTTAGATTTGGTCTCTATTCTTTTAATAAACTTGAAAAAAATTAAATATTAATAAATTATTTTTCTGCTCATTTTTCATGGTATAGTCAAACACTAGAAAATATTTTTCAACTTATTTTCTATAACATTACTAAACATAAGAAAAAAAAATCTTTTCTAGAAATTTAATTCTCATGAAAATTACTTTAAAAAAAAAACTATTTTCTAGGAAATAAACATGATTTGCCTAGTAAAATAACAAGTTCCAATTCCACTTCAATGATAATTTGGTGAGATGGAAAATTAGAAGATCTTCAAAATAGAAAAGAGAAAGAGCTCATCTTAAAATGCCTAAATAGCTGTATATTTGTGTTGTTTATGATGTGATAATGATATTCTCCATCACAAACAAAAGTTGTGGCATCCCAAAAAAAAAAAAAAACTAAAAAAATATCCGGTATAAAACAAACATGTTGAATTATTGCAAAATTTACTTAGCAATTATAAGAGCCCAACAATGATAATGATGTTCAGGAGACTTTTTTACTATATGAAGAGATTTTTTTTAGTTTGAGACATTTTCATCTTCTGTATTTTTTCAATTAGTACTCAGATTAGTACACACTAGATTTATGGAATTGTGCTACGTCGGGGGTAAGATTATTATTATTATTATTATTATTTGTAAAAGTATGATATTGAGATGTCACAAGCAAGTTCTAAAGAAGGAAAAAAATCTACAACTTGGATAGTAGATCCAACTGGATTAAATAAATTGATTTTTATTTTAATTATATGATAAAAAATAATAATAGGCAATGTCACCAAATGAACTAAATAAAAAAAATGATTATGATACCTTGGAAAAAAATTATTAAAAAAAAAAAACAATATAGCTCATTCTCAGCTAACTAAATACAGAATGATGAAATTGAATTAAAAATAAAAAATAAACTGACCCGAGTCACCTCAAGTTAGCATAATAAACTTGTAACACAGGTAATAAGAGCGGAATAACCCGGTAAAAAACAAATGAGGAAAAAAATCAATTCTCAACCAATCAAATGTTAAAAAAAAATTGGATTATGAAAAATGATCTAAAAATAAAAATTAAAAGAATGAGGATTAAAATTTAAATAAAAAATAAGTTAGAGGACAACTAGTAATTTCTTATTGAAGGGTGAAATTAAAAAGAAAAATCAATATAACAATAAGATATAAGAAAAAATCAAAAGAATAAAGACCAAGTTAAAAAAAAAAATATCACAAATTTGGATTCAGTAATGAAATTAAAAAAAAATTAAAATTTTACAAAATGGTGAAGAACATAAATTAAAAATCAAAACAATAAAGATCAAAGTTAAAATTTCAATAAATAAGAAGGCAACTTTGAAATTTTGAATGGCTAGTGTAAATTTCGAGTGGAAAAGAGAGAAAAGAGGGGAAAAGAAAAGAAAACATCATCGGCAATAAATCATCCCACCCCTGCTAGCACACGCCGCCCCAACATAAAGAAGACGATGCGAAGATTACAATTACACAATGGAAGGAATTTTTTGGCATGATCCCTCACGTGATGTCCAAAGATAGCAATATCTTTTCACATGCTAATGTGTGCATTGCACGTACCATTCTGTTTGTCTTGTATGTTTACCCTAATTTTTATATTTGTTTTATTTTTAATTTCATCTTCTTAAAGCTTAATTGTTTTAAAGTAGCCCAAATTTTATTTTATTTTACAAAATCAAGCATCATAAATTTCCCTTTACATTGCAAGATTTTCGTATCAAGACGACAAAAAAAACTACCAAGTCAAATACTAAATTAAGCAAATTTGAGTGGATTAAATTAAAAAAATAAATAAATTGAGGAATAAAAGAAAAGAGATGAACCTTTTCTTATCCGTACATTTTAATTCTTAATTTTTAGATTGTTCAAATTCGATTCTCATTTGTGGAATCCAAGCATCAACTGAGCAATGATTTTAATGATTTTTTTTATTGACACCGTGAGATCCCCTGGCCAAGGTAGACAAAGTATATCACAAAGTTTGATCCCAAAAATAATAAAATTAAAGAAAAAACAAAAAAACCTAAAGGACTAAGAAAAAAAAACTCTATTACAATTCATAGTGTTTTCTCTGTAAAATTGAAATAATATTAGTTTATCCTTAAACATGACTATTACAATGACACGAATGCATTTCACTTTAATATTGTTTACCTCGCAACTTGAGTCAAAATCGATTTCTTGCTGCTTTGCCTCGGCTTCAGTCTTCAAGGGAAGTACTGACGGTGAGAGGATAAGTCATTTGTGTGAGTGTGTGCGCGCGTGTGTGTGTAAGCCATGAAAGTACTGCTACCAATTAAGCTCGTGAGGCTCAGCATTACACAAATTCATTTGAAAACTGTCACCACCGTTTGAACCCTCAAAATCAACTGCCATGAATAAGTAGAAATCTGGCTTGTTTGCCAAAAGCATGATCCACATGGTGCTGAATAGCATCATATGTTATTCACATAAGCGAACATTGTGTGACGTATAATATGAATGAATAAAGCAAACAACACAGGAAATGTCGACCAAGAAACTGACTCCTACAAGTTTGGCACTCCTACAAGTTAGAAAATTCACGATGCCAAGCATAGGTAAGTGTTATCGTGAACCTAATATCTCCGAGTGGAGTTTTTACAAGAACAGTCTCCTGTCCACAAATTAAGATATTCGTTGAGAATTATTGATTTCACATGCCTGATTACAATAATACTACTAAATATCAAATTTATTTTTTCTAGGAAATAAACAAGATTTGCCTAGTAAAATAACAAGTTCCAATCTACTTCAATGATAATTTGGTGAGATGGAAAATTAGAAGATCTTAAAATGCCTAAATACCTGTATATTTGTGTTGTTTATGATGTGATATGATATTCTCCATCATAAACAAAACCAAAAAAAACTAAAAAAATATCTAGTTGAATTATTGCAAAATTTACTTAGCAATTATAAGAGCCCAACAATGATAATGATATTGTTCAGGAGACTTTTTGACTATATAAAGAGAATTTTTGTTTTTTTGTTTGAGACATATTTTTATCTTTTGTATTTTTTCAATTTGTACTCAGATTATTACACACTATATTTATGGAATTGTGCTAAACTATGGGCAGGATCAATTTTATTTATTTTTTATGTGTAAAAATATGATATTGAGGCGTCATAAGCGTGTTCTAAAGAAGGAATAAAATCTATGACTGGGTCAAATAAATTAATTTTTATTTTAATTATATAATAAAAAATAATAATAGACAATGACACCAAATAAACTAAATAAACAAATTGATTATGATAACTTGGAAAAAAAACTTTATTTAATTTCGGTAAACCAGAGCAATGATTTTCTTTATTAATACCCTGAGATCCCCTAGCCAAGACAGACAAAGTATACCACAAAGTTTAATCCCAAAAATAATAAAATTAAAAAAAGAATTAAAGAACCAAAAAAAAAACCTGAAGGACTAAGAAAAAAAACTCTATTACAATTCGTAGTGTTTTCTCTATAGGTGAACATGACTTTTGCCGGTAAGCCCACCAAGCCCCTGTCCAAAAAACTACAGAGCATCTCCTTAATCATGTCTGAATCAGACATGGCCAACAACCTGGGCTTGACTCCAAACCGGTGGAGAAATGACTTCCTACTCTTCCTTGACCATTGATAGACGTTGGCTTGGACAAATTGATATTAGGCTGAGATCCTTGGACCTTCCAAAGATTGGATTGTACGCAAGGCCAGTATCTGTGCCTTTTTGAAATGGTTTTGGATTCTCCATGGAACCCTTAAAACTGAGTGGAGGAATTTCAAAATGCAGAGTCTAAAGAAGATCACAAAGAGAAGAAAAAAGCATGGTGAAAGAAGGATCGTGCAGTTGGCTTGATTTGTCAGAAGAGATTGTTTTTACCATGATTTAAGTAATATGCAGCTGCAACGGTTGGTGAATTATGAGGGGTGGTTGAAAATTATATAATGCTTTGTCTCCTTAAAGAGATATTGGGGATTATCTGGTGATAAACTGTTAAAACCATGGGCACCCTGTATGGATTATGATGCTCAAAAAGGGTTAATGTCGCCTAAGAAGAAATACTAGCGTGTG
>Ga0325411_1004233_pt1 | contig 16147 bp, 8 predicted proteins | sample PopdelMetagenome_13_FD_206181 | JGI IMG/M metagenome (GOLD analysis project Ga0325411, IMG submission 206181) | Populus deltoides microbial communities from Bellville, Georgia, United States - Xylem-PdIQD-R4 | ecosystem: Host-associated > Plants > Phyllosphere > Stem > Wood/Secondary xylem...
AAATATATTAAAATAATATTTTTTATTTTTTAAAAATTATTTTTATATCAGTATATTAAAATGATTTAAAAATATAAAACAAATTAATTTAAATAAATTTTATTTTTAAAATACTTTTAAAATGTAAAAATAAATAAAATAATTAATGAAAAAAAAAAGAAGCTGTGCCCCCGTGCTGCAACGCAATGTGGGTCTCTCAAGAGGTAGTTATTCTGGACTTTTCCAGTATAAACTTTATCAAGGCATTGCTGTGATGGAGGAAGAATGGAGTGAGGGACAAGGGAGTGGGTGTTTGTGGTTTGTTTTTCTTAATTATTTCCATGTTCTGGTGTTGGGTAGGTTTCGCATTTTATTGATGTTAGTTCGAGAGCTGATTTATTTCTTTAAAAAAAGAGATTGGAAGTAGATTTTTCTGGAAAGATTTTCACTGCAAAAAAACATTTGATGAACGCTATTTGTTGCTCGTTGGTATCCTGACTAATGCTATAGTTATTAAACCTGATTTAAAAGTAATCCGGCTAAAGAATTAGGTTTCGAGTCATATAGATTAACCCAAGTCAATTCGTAAAAATAAAATAAAATTATGTTTGAAGTTTTAATATCTCAAATGAAAATTTTTTAAAATGAATATAAATTATATATATAAAAAAAATATAAGATTGAGTATTCATAAATTAATTTTATATTTTTTTTGAATTTATTAAAAAAATAAAATAAGATGTAAAAAAAGAAGAAGTTAAGTCTCACCTAAATTATACCGGTTTATATGGGTTTCAGATTGACCCAACAAGTTACTCGAGTTTAATCACATCAATTACAGGCTTTATTTTTGTAATTTAAAAATTAATCAAGGCCTCCAGTCACCTGAAATCGAAGTCAACCCGGCGGGCCAAACTTATGTTCATAGCTATGGTGAAACACCAATTGATGTTTTCAAGGCTGGCTTAAAAATTAAAGGTCAGTCGTGCATACTTGGCGAGTATTCTTTCCAGGGTCCATTGGCTGCCTTGCTACTTGTTATGAAAATCTGATCTGTTTTCCTTTTATCTGAAGGGCAATGAAGACAAAACATGTTGTGGAGACTCGAAATGATTCTAAGGCACTTATTCAATTGTCTTTCAATAATGTCCATGGCCTGTTCCTGGGCACAGAAATCGGAAAAAACAATGATGAAGCTGGTAGTAAGACGCGGCTCGGGTCTTACATGGTTTCTTGGGCTGAACAATTTTTTTTTTCACTGTCGAGCTGGTAGTAAGACGCGGCTCGGGTCTTACATGGTTTAGTATAAAGGTAATTAGATCATCAAGTTAATTTTAAAATAATATGGTTTTGATTAAAAAAAATTATTTGAATTGATCCACCATTAATCAAGTTAGCAGGTCAACCTATTAGACCACCGAGCATGGCCAAATCAATGTAAAGATCAGTTTAAGTTATGTTTAAGATAGATTAGTGGCCTCTTCGTCAAGCTAGCTAGGATGTGTTGAGTTTAATAACTTTGAGAAAACTAATTCACAGACATGGTGTTGCCAAAGTGGAGTTTCAAGAAAATTTGGAGAAGCAATAGCAGGCAATCGATGAATAGAAGAGAAAAAAAACTTATCTTGAAAAGTAAATTGGTCCTGCATTTCAAGATAGAACCTGCCATTTTGGTTACAGTAAATTGTGTTGGATTTACCTCAAATTCTGCTACATTTTGAAATACACAGCAGAATCTAGTCCCGAGGCCTAAAACTATGATCTTGAAAATGAATAGGGTTCGAACAAGAGTTCGGAGATATGTTTGATGTTTCCAAAGATGAACAGTCATATAACATTGGGTGAATGGGGAGGGCCTGGCTGTTTGAGGCAGCATGGTGATGTAGGCTGGCAGTCGGTCAGGGAAACAAGGCTGAGTGAGCAAGAGATGGTGCGGCTAGCAAGGGATCAGCAGAAACAGTGAAACTGGAGAATCGCTGCCTTGAAAGGGGTTGCTCAACCATTGCTATGTAGCCACCAATTCAGGGACCTAAAGTCTAAAGATATAGCACCATGGGTCACAGTAAAGCAAGTAGGTAGCTTTTATTAGGGATTTGCAGAGAGAACCTTCAAGTTCAATGAAGGCAAAGGATCTGAAGTCTTAACAGTCTAGGAAGGAAATACGAACAAATTTCTGATATCTAAAGGTCTGCTCTCAAAACAAGTCTTGACACATTCTGACAAATAAACCATGATTGATGAATCCCAAGAAGTCAATGTTAAGGAGTAACCATTAAATTCGATGGACATTCTTGCATGATTGATGATGTTTATCTTTGCTGGAATCATGATTTTACTCTGGAGAGGGTCTAAAGCCATGAAACTGAAGATTGCAGCAGGTCATGCCGAGGGTCATGATTCAAAACTGCCCTTATCTGTCTGTGATGGAGACAACAGACGCAGGATATAATATATGATGATGAAGATAGGCCAATCCTTCTGTTATTAAAATCATAAAAATAAAGGGTAAGTTGCTGAGAATTGTGATAAAATTGGCATCTCGATTTAATATTTGTACATATTAAATATATTAAGTGAGTATATATAATAAAGTTCAAGGAATATAGAACTAACTAAATATGTTCTTGGAATTACATAATTTATATAATTACCTTGTTTTCAACAAGGCAACCCATTAACTATGCTATTTTTCCTATTATTTTCTTCAAATTATGCTACCTTGTTATTTTTTCTGGTTGTGTGACTTAAAAAAAAAACTTTTGATTTAAAGGGAAAACATGATCAACCTAGGGGTTGGTTTGAGATCATCAAGTCTGTTCTGTTGGTGCTTCAAGTTGTCTTTTTTGATGCAAATCTCGCTAGGAGATTGTCATAGGAGACTATTTTTTTTTTTATCTAGTTTCTTGGTTTTTTTAGTTTATTTTTGTATTTTGCCTTTGTTCTTTGTCAATCCTTTTGAGCTGTTTGTTGCTGCAGTGTATTACTTTGTTTTATGTGTATTTATTATATTTTTTTCTTCAAAATTAGGGTGTATTAGTATTTGGGAGTTGTATAAACTTTTTCTTTTTGTTGTTGTTTTCCATTAAGGTAAGCTATTTTGCAGGTTTGTTTATTGGTCTTTTCCTTTTTTGTGCTTTGTACATATCTTTTTCTCCCAGGGATGTTCATCATTTTTCATCTATATTGTTGCTTTGGTTATTATCTTGCCTTTTCTTTTCTCTTTGTTCGTCCATATTGTGTGCTTTTATGCTGACTCACGATTGTTTATTGACTTCTTATCTTGTGTCTCTTCAGAGGATTAAAACTATTATTGAATTTTTCTAGTTGCCATCTTTGTTATTTTTTAAGGTACATGCTATTTTCTTTATGTTTTTGTTTACGGTTCAAGTTTTGGAAAAGTATTGTATGATTTCCTCTTTTTTTTGATGTTGGTTGGAAGGAAAAGATATTGATGTTGTGAAATTGGTTATGTTTGATAGCATCGTTTCATTGTGAAAAGACATTATTAGGATTGTCTTCGAAACTGTTGTCTATGATGTTTTTGGGTGTCTGTATTTTGGTTCACTGCTGTCTTTTCTGCATATAATGCATCGTTTTTAGGCATTTTCTAGGATTAGTTTGGTTTATGATGCTGCTGAGCTTTTTTTTCTAAGCAATGTTGTCATATAGCAATAAGTCTGCAGACCTTTAAAGATGATGACATATGGAAACAAACTTGATCTAGAATTGATAGGGGGTTGCTTCGAGTGTCATGTTCTTTACTTTAGAAGTTCGCCCCCTTTTAGTTTATGTGTTTTCTTGCATTGGATATTAATGTACTGATGGGTGGTTGAGGAGAACACTTGTGGCTTTAAGAGTTTAATAGCTCATTCACGCTATTTTGCACTAAGTTTTTCTCCTATTGTGTTTCTTTTGTAGCCTGCTTTGTTTAGTTCTTTCTTCTTCTTTTGCATTGTGCTGTGCGTGTAATAGATCCTTCATGTTATTTTGCTCTTTTACTTCTCTTTTTTGACATGCATGCAGTGTTGGTGTGGTTATAATCAAGGTTGTTAAAATCACAAGTTAACTCTTAAAATCTTATGATTTTACAAGTCAACATGTATATAACATGTCAAATCGGGTTAAAACTCAAAATCGGTCAAAATCGGACCGATTTTTATGAGTTTGACCGATTTCGAGTTTTAACCCGTAAAAGTTAAAAAATTTATTGTCTCTCTATCCGAGTCCTTTGACACTCCACTATATAGTCCTCACTCCCCAGTCTCCCTTTTCCATGTTGCCCAAATCTCAAATTTTCAATCTTAGTAGACTAACACCAGCATTAAAGAATCTTGGGTATGAGAAAGCCTTATATTGTATTTTAAACCGGGAAGGCATGATCAGAAGATCAAAACCATGAGAAGACAGAGGTAGATGGTGAGGAATCAAAGGAGTAAAATAAGAGATATGAATACTTATATAGAGAGAAATACTGTGTTTTAGATTAACTATTTGTTAACTACAAAGAGATACGACAAAGACTCAGAGAGAACTTGAAATATATGTCTTGCTTAGTAGGATATTTGGACATTATTTCTAGGACTTGTTACTAACATAAAAAAGGTGGAAGGTGAGGTGGCATGAGATTAAATTGATGTCATTTTATACGTTTTTGTTCTTGTTGTCACGAGTTCGTTGTATTAGTCTCTCTTAATTTTTTTTTGAAGTTGGTGATATACCTTAGAATGTTGTATCATCTCACTAGTTGTCTGCAGTATGTTTCAAGACCTATCCTCTAGAAAATGGTCTGAAACTCTATTAATAAAACATAGTTGTTCAATCTTATTTTTTTTTCTTTTCATATTTTTAAGTTATTTAAACCATGTATGAATTTTTAATTGAATTATGTATTTTAAGGTGTTTTGACATTTGTATTATTTATTTCACTTTTATTTTAATTGTGTTATATTATTATTTACTACTTGACTGAAATTGTCAATGTATAATTAGTTAAAATATTTTTTTTGCAATTTTACAATTTTACGATCCAAGTTTATATTATATATTTCGTGTCGTGTAAAAAAAAAAGGTTTTTGACAACCTTGGTTATAATTAATGCCTTAGGCTATTGTTTCTGCCCAATATTTTCTTTTTAGGTTCTTTTTTTTTTCTAGTTTAACCTCCCGTTTGATCATTTGCTTATGTTCTGTCTTCAACTCCTCTGCTGCTCAAACTTTCGGACCCGTGGTTGCTGCTTTTTATGCTCCTCTTCTGCTTTATTTGTTTGTTTTTCCTTTTTGTCTTTTCTGCTTGACTTGATGTGTTTGCTTTTTAACATTTCTATTCTTATCATGTTATTGTCTATGCTGTGCTTTCAGTGGGAGACAAAGTACAAAAAGTTACTGCAGGTTACGTTGCTTGGAGATGGGTTAGTTGCTTCAACATTAGTTAGTTGCCTTCTCAACTCTTTACTCAGCTTTGTCAGTCTTTTGGGTTGCATTATAACACTTCCAACATGTCCCATCAATTCCTTTTCTTTTTAGGTTGACTGATCTTCTTCTTTCCTTTTTATCTCCAGGTTTACTGGTACAACCACCAAGTGTCTCGGTTGCATCTGACCTGTGCTCGAGATTACTGTCAGAATAAATTGAACTTTCTTCATATACAGGTAATCCTTATTTTGTTGTTGCAGCTCTTACGTTGTTTTACATTCCTCTGTTTGCTCTTTTTATTTCCCTTTTTACCGCGATGCTCATTGCTGGACTAGCCATCTTCGTGGACTTGCTGTGATGTTCATTTCGGGCATTTATTTTACATATGTTGTGGCATTCATGACATGTTTTAGTTGCCATATATTTTTAGTCATGTGCTTTCAACATGTTGATTAGATTTTCTTCCATGCATGTTGCTCATTTTTCATTTTCGCTCCTGTTGTTTTGCTTGTTGCACACCACTCTGTACGCAATATTTTACTTGTGCTAAGCTTATTTTTTCTTTAGCAATTATTGATGGCCTCCACTATGAAATCAGGGGTTTTTACACCTATGAGAACATACCATCAAATATGGTGATTGCCAATGATGTTGAACTTAAGTCAATCGTTAAAACCAATCAAATAGATCCTCTTACCACCGTTATGCTAAGATACTGCTTCAAGTTTACTGACTTTTCACATGTTCTCTCCCCAGGAAAAGGTTCAAAGATTTCTACAGGTTTGTACAAACCCTTACATTTTTTGCCAAGCTTATGCACTTCCCTTTTTTACAATTAAATATCCATGCAATATTAACATTTGTAATCCATGTTGTCATCAAGATGTTCTAGGGAGGATTAAAGCTACTCAACTGCTTGAACAAGTTTTGGTTTGAGGGAAAACAAAGAAGAACAAGAGGGAGTTTATACTTTATAACATAAGGTTGAGTCCATAATTTCACCAAATGTTTTCTATGCTTTGCTCCTTTTAAACTAAACTCTCGGTTTTTTTTAAAAGGGGTGATGAGATGCACATGACTCTGTGGGGCGACAACACAAGGAATTTTGAAGAAGCCACTCTTCAAACACTCCAATCCCCCATCACAATTGCTTTCGCTGGTTTTTGTGTCACCGAGTACCAAGGTCAGATTTCATGTTCATAACCTGATATTATCTTATAATATAGATGTTCATATTATATTAGCTTTCTATTCCTAAATGTTCAAGCAATATTTTTAAAGTCATGTTTTATCTTGGAAAATGACTTTACATCACTGCACTTTACATTTTCACCTGTTGTTTTGTTTACATTCAGGCAGGCAAAACCTTAATGGATCAACTGCTTCTATTTGGTACTTTAATCCAGACACTCATGAAGCATTGGCTTATTACCATTAGTACGTTCTTTCATCCTTCTTCAAATCTATTTGCATTCAAAGCATACTTATTCAACTTTCTTCATTTTCTAACCCAACTTAACATGGAAACTTTCTAATCAGCTTTGGTAAGCTACCTGTTAAGGTTTACCAACTAACCTCATCATCCAATGTTGTTTTATCACTTGAAAAACATATGAATGAGAACAAGAAAACAATCAAGGAGATTCTTTGCATGAACCCATATGAACGTTAACTTTCTTTCTTTGAGCTTTAATCTCTTTGGACATGACACCAAACTTACAACATTATTCATTATGCTTTATAGCACTGTACTTCACTCATGCTTTTTTTCCAAACAACACACGTTTAAAGTGGCTCGACTTGTCTCTTACAGGATATGAGGTCCACATGCCACACATTTATAGCTGACTATGATATTTTCAATGGATGGTGGTATCCAAGTTGTCCTTACTGCAACAAAAAGCTTGGTGGCACCAAGAGAAATCCAGTATGCATGGATCATGATGCCATAACATCTTTACCCATGCCATGGTAAGTTGCATATAAATAGAATATGCCGCCACTCTTGCAAAGAATTACATTTGTTTATCTATCGAAACGCTTCAAACATATGCTCATCTACTGGTTCTTAAACTTCTATAAAATCTTGGCAGGTTTCGCTTTGACTGTGTAGCCGCTGACGAGGAAGATGTTACTAACTCTCTTATAGTTGGTTGGTTATCGCACATCATTATGTTTACTATAGAGAATTTAATGACCCCATGATTATTGCACCTCCGATGGCAAGTAAGCTCAACAAGGCATATATTTTTCAGCTGTGGTTTGGGGCTTTCAGATCAACAACCAATCGCTGCGAGATTATTGTGCTAAATTACATTAACAATAACATCATACTGTTAACCTTAAATATTTATATTTTAATACTGTCAATATTAGCATTTTTCTTTTTTACAAAAGTAGAAAAATGAATTTTCCTCTCATAATTTTTTTGTTTTCATCATGTATTGTCCTTTCACCTATCTTTTCTTCCCTTTAACACCTTTACATTATGATTACATTTACTTTCTCATTAGATTAATTTACCAACAACATCATTTAGACAACTTATTATGCATCAATTTTTTCATTTCCATCAAATTTTAGGTGATGACATTTTGCCATTGTCAATATAGCAGATCTGCGTTCATTTAATGCAGTTTTCATGCTTCAGATGCTATGTTGCCAACACAAACATACATTTCATAAATATATGTATGCCTTCAGATATTTGGCCTTTCGATTTTAGATGATGGTTTTCTATGGATATCTTGGACTGTTTCCATGATGCAAGATAATCAATTCCATACCACCATGTGTATGATAATTATAGCCAGTAGACACTAATCACTATGTGTTCAAGCTACTGCTCAATCGATGTCAGCTCTATCATCACTTTTGCTAAATAAGTTGAGAGTTCCTTTCTTTACTTGCATATGCTTTTAGTTAGACCTTGTGTTTGACTTTATCATTTTCGCCCTTTTTTTTAGTGCAGGGACACAATCATGTTGTGTATATTTCCTTTCTAATTGTCAAAGTGGCTGCAACATGCACTAATGATCTTCCATCTGTCTTTTGCCTTGAAATTTCAACTTCTAGATCTGTCATGTTCTTACAAGAATAGTTTCATGTTATTATTCCTTTTTAATTGTCAAAGTGGCTGCAACATGCACTAATGATCTTCCATCTGTCTTTTGCCTTGAAATTTCGACTTCTAGATCTGTCATGTTCTTACAAGAATCGTTTCATGTTGTTATCCTTAGAAAAATGCCCACCTAGTTTAATCTAAAATACAACTTTTTTTTGTTAAAATCAAATGTAAAAAAATAACTTAAATTAATTCGTAAAAGTCATGGCAAACACAACCTAATAAAGCTTACAGACAAAGTTAAGTCTAGGAAAAGCATTTCTATGTAAAAGGGATACGTACAGATGATATCAAGTGATCACCATTTATCATGCCTAGAAATTTTACCTGTCATTACTACAGTTAAGGAGACATAAAATAAACAAGAAACTATCAGAAAGCTCTAAATCTAACTCTCACATTCTTGATAACAGTGATCTTGCTGCTATATAAAATCTTTAATGCAATTAGGATTTCAATGGCAGGGAGGGAGCACTTTCAATTGCAAAGGAATATGAGCCATGAAACATGATGGGTTGAATCAACTATACAATAAAACACACACACACACACACACACCAAGTATAGCAGGTTAACGGTGAAGAAAGATGGCACATTACATGCATATCTTTCCTTAAATGTTGAATTAACCACATTTTACTTGCCATGCCTTCTTGAGTTTTATGAGCAAATAATGGTGAATAAAATTAAAAGAAACTGAAAAGGGAAGTAGAATTAACGTAATGTTTCTTATTGTTGCTTTAGACTTGTAGTCACTGTTGATTGAAACAGATGATTTTAACCTTATCGACAAAACATAAATGACCATGGACGTGGGGGTAAAGTAACCTTTTTGTTGTTTTGTGCACATTAAAATAACTTATATAATCTTATAGGAAAAAATTAGTACTTTTTATTTTTATTTTTTTTAATTTTAATTGCATAGTAAAATTATCATAATGTCCTTGAATTAAAATTGTTTTTGCCCTGGGTCAAAGGGTTTTTATGTATTTTCAATTTATTTTTTCATTATAAAATATGATAAAGGAAAATTTAATATTTTACCATAAATAAAATAATAATTAATTCGAAAAAGTAGTTGCGCATGAATGCTCCTAGATATTTTTTCAATGCCTATGACATCATCCAATAACCAAAATCCAGCTTTCACGATATCATTTTATTCCTTATGATATTGTCTCCATTAATTAGTGGTGCATTTACCAAAAAAAAATATCAGGTTTTGTTCCGGTGGACATTTCTTTTATTCCTTTCTCTTCCTTGGTTTTATAGCCTTCCCATTACATTTTCAAAACATCCTTCCAATTTTTTTTTAGATTTGATTACTATTTTTTTATTTTATTTAAAATAACCTATTGAATTGTATTGGAGTTTTCTTTCAATTTAACGATCATTTGAAGTTTTTTACCTTTTAGATTTAGTCCTTATTATTTTAATTATTAATTTTTTAAATCATTCTCTTAATTAAATTATTTTTTAATTACATCATTTAATATTTTATATCTTTTTCTTAATTGAATCATTTCTTCAATTGCATCCCTCGATATCTTAGTTCATTTTATTTTATGTTAGATTTAGTCCTTATTCTTTTGATTACTATTTGTTTTGTTTTTATTTTTTTTATTGGAACTTTTTTTTTTCAATTTCATCCCTCATCATTTTATTTATCGGGATTTTATTAACTTTTCGGGTCACGAGTTTGAAAGATTAGACTGAGTTTGCTTAGATCTTTTTTTTTCCATATCCTTTTTTATGATTGATTTTTTCCAATTCCATCATTCTATGAGATTATCCCGACCTCATGTACAAGATCACAAGTTTTGCGTGTTAACCCAACTTGACCTGGTCTAATTTTTATTTTTTGTTGTTGTTGATACCTATTTTTATCATATTATCGAATTAATCGAGATTTAACCTGACTTTCAGATTTCACTTGCTTATTTAAAAGTGCTACTATTGGCTAAATATTTTTTTACATGATAAAAAGAATTTGGTACAGCACACAGCTTTACACAAGCTACTAATCTAGTTCCTATCAACATATTTATTACAAAAAATACTAAAAAAGCTCAGTGTTTTCTTGTAGCCCCTCTCACAACTAACTGTGGATTCACACAATGAATTTACCAAATTGTCCTTGGAAGAGAGAAACACAAAGGCTGGCTTTAGGGATGTTTTTAGACTTTTACACGGGATATATTTGGTATTGTAGAATTGATGAGAGGCATGTGTGCCTTTATCTCTTTTGATTGCATCGTGTAAAATCCTAAATACCATTGGAAGCAGACTTTCAATGTGCTTTGGGAGAGGGGTTTTTTCGGTGTTTTATTTTTTTAGCACAGCGAAATTACCAAAATATCCTTAGATTTTAAAACAAATGCTTTTGACTTTAGAGGTATTGGCGTCTTTCGCACTTCAATTGTTTTGTAAATTTCGTGTGGGGTTAGGGGTGTTTTGGTGTTTATTTAAAAAAATTTGTTGACTCATGATAAGAACACGTCAACATGTGGAGGTTATCCACACTATTTGGGTGGCACGTGACACCTCCGGTATCCAAAAATACCCAACCGTCATCTTAGGCGAAGCATCTCGGGGCGGAGTGTCTTCTTGACCGACGTGTGTAGTTATAAGTGTCGTCGTTAGGTGACAACTAGATTTCTTTTTCTTCACCTTGTTTTCTCTCTCCTTTACCCACTCAAAGTTAAAAAATTTCCTAACATTTTGTATTATTTCAATTGCAGTCCTTATATTATTTTATTGTTCTGTATTTGCTTTAAATTCTTTTTATGATTTTTTTTAATTTTATCTTTTATCATTTTATTTTATTTTTATTTTTATGTTAGATTTGTTACTCTTTTTTTTAATTGATATTTATTTTGCTTTTCATCATTCTTCTAATTGATTTTCTTTTCAATTTCATACATGATTTTTTTTTAATTTGGTCCCCATTCTTTTAATTATAATTTCTTCTGGTTTCATTTATATTCTTGATTGATTTTTTTTCCAGATTCATCCCTCATTGTTTGATTTTAATGCAAAGTTCGATTCCTATTTTTTCAATCCTGGTTTTTAAACCCAATTCAGGGGTTGACCTCGGGCAAGTTCCAGGTCACAGATAGAGTGAGTTGGTCAAGGTTATCTAGATCAACTTAGCCTAATTTTTTTTTCAAGTTTTAAAAAAAAAATTACAAAGAAGTTGCGTCCTTATTTTCTTAATTATGGTTCTTAAACCCGGCTCTGAGGTCGACTTTGGGCAAGTTCGGGGTCACAGGTCGAGTGAGTTGGCCAGCGTTACCTGGGTAACAAATTTTTTATTTTAAAAATATGTAAAAATGACATTATTTTGGTCAAAAGTTTACAAAAAAAAATTCAATGGGTTTTAAGACAGGTTTTTTTTTAAAATTAAAAAGAATTTAACGAACAAAATTTGGTCCTCATTTTTTTATCATGGTTTTTAGACTTGGCTCGGGGGTTGACCCCAAGCAACTCTTGGGTCACAAGTCAAGTAAGTTGACTAGGGTTATCTGGATCAACTGATTTTTCTTTATTATGCAAGAATGTCAAAATTATATTTTTTTTATAAATATTTAACAAATAAAATCAACGAGTTTTGAAAAAATTTAACAAAAAAATTTAGTCTTTATTTCTTTGATCGTGATTTTTAATTAATTTTTTTTCTTGGTTTCATTTATTGGTATTTAGTTTATTGAGAATTTTACTTCATAATTTTTTCAGGTTTGCCTTCTATAATGTGGTGCCGGCCTCATAACCGAGGTTATGAGTTTAGAAAGTTACTTTTTATGGACTTCTATAGTTTTAGTGTATTTTTTTAAATTTAATTTTTTAATATTTGGTTGGTTACAAATTAGCTTTTGTTATTTTTTTTATTTTTTTAGGGTTATCCCAATCTCATATCTCGAGTTATTTTTTTAGATTTGATGGATTGACTTAGATCTTTTTCTGTTATCACTTTTTTTCTTGATATCCTAGATATCAATTTTTATTAATTCAATTTATTTATTATTATTTTTTAAAAAATATTATAAGATTAGCCGAGATTATTAAATCCAATCAACTTAATAATCAGCGCGCGGCCCACAAAATATCAGTGCCATCTATCTAGCCTAACCTATACCTCATCCACAAGAGCTTCTGAATATTACATATGGCAAAAACACATAAATTATAGACAACTCTCAGCTGGGACACATGAAGCCTATAAACTACTATGCAGACTATGCACTATGCAAGGAAGGAAAGAGAAAAAAGGTTAAAAAAAAAAAAAACTACAAAGCAGCAGGGCATCATATAGTGATTGCTTTCTCAAATCAAAGTTTTCTTAGAGTATTTATGGTGTCAGTAACTAGAAAATGTAGTGCAAGATCATAGGTGCTGATACTAAGGAAGTTTGGAATGGTAGAGAATAGCATGATGGCATCTACATTAGGGTATCCTATTTCCACTTCAGTAAGTCAATCACGGCAAAACTTGCATCTAAGCATAGAACTTCATCTAAATAAGAAGTTGTCGGGTGGGGTCTCCTCATAGCCCGAGTGTTTGGGCAGAAGAACATGGTGAGATTGCAGCGGATGTAAGATTGACAAGCCCTAAAGTTCGAAATCAGTTTTTCATCTCGTCTACTGATGCAATACTTCTCAACACATCATCTTCCTATGGGAATCCTTGAATCTTGGCAAACCTCAACCTTTCATTCCTTAGTTTCTCACAATCCATCTAGTTAGGTGGATGGATATTGAGGTTGAAATATAGAAATTGCATTTACTTTGCCTCTATAAACATATCTGGGAAAAAGAAAAGAAGGGTCTTGTTTAAGATCATTTCCAATATTAAGCTTTTGCTTCACAACCTTTCATTTCTTTAATTGATACAAAAATGATGCACTAAAAGGGTAAACCAGTGACTAGTTAATGAAAAGAAAGATAACCTCAAATCTTCCATAGAAGAATGCTGAGATTTCCAAAGGCATGACATCCTCAACTCCCCAAAATAAGCATCAACTAAATAATGTATAAAAAGACACCCCAGATCTCCCAAAAACTAGGCTAAGAATTTCATTAATATAGCAGATCAAAACATTATTCTCTTGAATTTACATATACAACCATGAAAATCCCAAAGGGATACAAAATCAAGAAATGCAGTAGCTGATTACCAATTCCACAAGATCATGTCAATTATACTATTTTCTTCTAATTGTTAATGTCCTTGACGCTTCTTGCACACCTTGTAATGACCTCACAGCCTCTGTTATAAGGATGAGCCTGTCTAGCATTACAGTCATAGTATGATGCTCCTGGTTTATCACAGGGAACCATGTCCCTCCTCAGTGTCTCATAACTTATGTACTTCTTGTGCATCAGCAACACTCTCCTGCTGATCTCTGACTCCATTTCTGACTCTTCAAAGCACTCTCCAATTTTCTCTGAGCAACCCTTACTGACAATGGCATCAATCTCACTGGTTTTCAGTGAATTGAGGCCTGAAACTGAATCAGCATTGCAAATTGTGAAAAGGGTGAGGAGGAAAAGCAGTGAAAGGTAGAGTAGTGTGGGAGTATGAGGGAAAAGCTGGAGTTCGGACATTTCTTTTTGGTTTTCTTGAATTGGTTGGAGTTAATGTTTTCTTCTGGCTTAAATTTTCCTGTGGAGGCGTGTGAAAGTGAGATTTCATGTGGATGGAAGGGTCATTACATGGGACAAGACATTCAAATAGTTCCCTTCACATGTGTTGAGCAATGTTGATTTGGCTTCCACTTGCATATGATGTCAGTTTATCCTGCATAGGAGATCATAATCACTGACCACTTGACAATTAAAGTCCATTGTTGCTGTGATAGCTAAAAAGGGATTGTTTGGAATTGTAATTTTATTTTTCCTTACATCTAGAGTTTGTTTAATATTATAATAACTTTTTTACTGTGTTATGAGAAAAATAAGTTTTAAAAAATTATTTTTAATTATGATTAGTTTAATTAAAATATATATTTGATTAAAATTATAATTAAAATTGTTGTCCATAAAAAAAAATATTCAATGTCTTTAGTTAAAAATAAAGTTAAAATTGGTGTTGATAATAAAATGAACAAAAAGAAGATGTCGTAATTTTTTATTTTGTAATTATATTTATATGTATTTGATTATTAATGCATTGTAAAAACAGTTATGTGACGATGCTGTTCTATTGTTTCATTAAATTTACTACAATTTCATCACGAATATAATCCATATACGAAGAATTATATATTTTATTGTGATGTACTTGTTACTGAACTACAAAAACAAGAGTAATTAAATTTATCCATATGTTTTATTCTACTTTACCATTTAATAAATTAATATGAGTACGAATATCAATATAATTTTTTAAAAGACAATAATTATATAAGAGCAAAACTATATATTTCTTGTTCAGAATCAAGAACCTCAAAGCTAAAAAAAAAACCCATAAGTTTTTTAAGCTGAAAAACAAGTTTGAAGCTGAAAAGAAAATGATTTCATATGGTTGCAATCTAAGCTTTGTAATCTACGTTTCATTAATAATTTCATTCAAACTCACCAAAAAAATTAGTCTTTTGTTGCTGGCGTCAAACAAGCTTGATATAGATCTATGCAAATGCAAACTCTTCAAACTCTTAGAGACAATTTGTAGCTCTTTTGTTCGTACAGTTGTTTCTTGAACTAAGAAAAATTTCAAAGGTTGTTTTGATCCATGTGTGTTTTCAATAGTAAAAAGGAAGCAGGTAAAAGAAAAGGTAAGAGTAGTGGTTCACTAGAAACATGTAAAAGTTCCCTCATTAAAAACTAAGGTCAAACTTTTTTTTTTTTTTTTTATTAATGGGTCTTATTAACCAAACCACAAGTTCATTTTATAACCAAATAGTATATAATTAAGGAGGGGTAAAAAAACAACAGCTCCCACAAAAATAAACAGTCACTTACAAGGAATGTCGAGTCAAAAAATATTTTTTTGTGATATTTTTTAGGCTAATATGATCAAAGAAACTTTAAAAATATTTAAAAGTAAATCTAAACCTTTTTTTTCAAAGATTATAGTATAATTTCAATGATTATTAGATCTCTTATAAGGAAAAAAAAACATAATCAGGTATGTTAGGATCTTGTATAGTAAAGAAAATGACTCAGATTTGAGCCAATATCTAATTAATTTTAGTGTTTATATTTTATTTGTAGTTATTTTTTAACTATTCTATTTCATAAGAATCAAGTTTACAACTATAATAATTAAAAAAATTTTAAAAAATTATTTTAAGAAATGTTCTAACAAAAAACACTTTACAGATAGTTGTGAAAAACTAAAAATTAACTTGTTATGTATTAATTATATTAAATTTGTTCTTTAATCTTTGAATGTTATATATTTTATTTTGAATATTTTTTTTCAATTTCATCCCATAGAATTTGATTTAATTTGATTTTTATACCAACTTTGATCCTTATTTTTTTAATTGTTATTTATTTTTTTCTTATTATTTTTTTAATTGAGATTTTTTATCTACTAGATTTGATCCCCATTCTTTTATTACTATTTATTTTATTTGAAATAATTTATGAAATTTATTTTTTTCAATTTCATTCTCTTTAATTTTTTATCT
>Ga0325411_1004235_pt1 | contig 16144 bp, 15 predicted proteins | sample PopdelMetagenome_13_FD_206181 | JGI IMG/M metagenome (GOLD analysis project Ga0325411, IMG submission 206181) | Populus deltoides microbial communities from Bellville, Georgia, United States - Xylem-PdIQD-R4 | ecosystem: Host-associated > Plants > Phyllosphere > Stem > Wood/Secondary xylem...
GGAGGGTGAATACCATAGATTCTTAATTTGTTAGTTAGCTGGTTGTATTGGTTCCCTCACGAATCTAGTGAGGTTTCAGTTTTAGGGTCGGTGGCTAGCCTGTAGCCATCTGTTGTTTTATGTTTCTTTTATCATTGTAAATCTGGGGTATGCCCCTTATAATGTTTGTATCTTCTTCTTTTAATACATACGTCAACTTACCAAAAAAAAATACTACTTGTTGCCTAAAGAATTTGTTATACATACTGATCATGAATCCTTGAAATATCTTATGGGGCAATGCAAGCTGAATCGGAGACATGCCAAATACATGGAGTTTATGGAGTCATTTTCTTATGTAATAAAGTACAAGAAAGGGCAAGTTAATGTGGTTGCTAATGCTCTTTCTAGGAGGTTTTCACTAATCTCTATGTTGAATGCAAGGCCGATGGGTTTTGAATAAGTCTGTATGATAATGATTCCTACTTTGCTAATATGGTTGCCAAATGTGCAAAGGGAGCTTGTGATAAGTTCTTTATGCATGAAGGTTACTTGTTCAAAATGGGCAAAATGTGTATTCCTTCAGGTTCGTTACAGGAGTTACTTGTCCAAGAGGCTCATGGTGGTGGTCTTAGTGGTCATTTTGGGGAGAAGAAGACTTATGAGTTGTTGAAAGAACATTTCTTTTGGCTTAGCATGTTACGGGATGTGCACAAGGTGATTGAGAGTGTGTTATTTGCAAGAAAGCTAAGGGTAAAGAGAATGCATATAGGCTGTATATGCTGTTGCCTATTCCAGAGCAACCATGAATGGATGTTAGCATGGACTTTGTACTTGGGTTACTAAGAACACAGCGTGGTAAGGATTCGATAATGGTTGTGGTTGATCGATTCTCTAAAATGTCCCATTTCATTCCTTGCAACAAAACTGACGATGCAGTACATGTTGCTGATTTGTTCTTTTAAGAGATTGTTCATTTGCATGGAGTTCCTAAAAGCATTGTCTCTAATCGTGATACAAAGTTCTTAAGCCACTTTTGGAAGACTCTTTGAAGGAAGCTTGGAATGAAGTTACTTTTCAGTACGGCATGTCATCCACAAACTGATGGACAAACTGAGATAGTAAACCGAACTTTATCTTCTTTGTTACAAGTTGTTATACATAAGAATGTGAAGAGTTGGGATACTTGTTTGCCCATTGTGGAGTTTGCATATAACCGTAGTGTTAATCGGGCTATAAAATTTTCACCATTTGAGATTGTGTATGGCTTTAATCCTTGTGTTCCTATTGATCTTGTTCATATTCCAATTGATAAGAGGACATCTATGGATGGAATTAGAAAGGCAGAATTAATGAAGAAACTACATGAGGAGGTTCGATTACATATTGAGGAGAGAACGACAAAGTATGCTAAATAAGCTAACAAGGGGCGGAAAATGGTTAGGTTTGAACCTGGAGATCTTGTTTGGATTCATATTAGCAAGGTCAGATTTCCAAGCAAACGTAAGTCCAAGTTGATGCCAAGAGTTGATGGTCCATTTCGGATTATAGAGAAGGTGAATGACAATGCATATAAGGTAGATCTTCCGAGTGATTACAACGTATCAGCTATTTTTAATGTTAAAGACGTGACTCTATACTTAGATGATATTGACGATATTTGCCTACAACTGAAACTTGGACATGGGAAAAGCCCTTAATGGTTCTTTTGATGTTGGGCTACTTAAGTTTGGATTGATAATGCAAATAAGTGAAGAAATTGATGTTGTTTACGGTCAGAATAGTAGATGTATTTGAACCTGATTTTGAAGTCATCCATTGCATGTGAAGACAAGACTAATCTAGGTGGATTTCAAGTTCAAAACGTGATCTTTCTAGATTGTCCAACCATAATTGCATTGGACTTTTGTGCAAGAAGTTATTGCCGTTTTAAATTTAGTTTGTTTATGTTTCAATTAAGGTCAGAAAACGTTTGCTAGTTAAATTTGTTTAGTTACTTTGTCAAAGTCTTATTTTTAGGCTTGACTTCTGTCATGTTGAATTTTCCTAACTATGGAGGGATGTTCCAATTATAAATATAGTATCAGAATATGTAATAAACACTTTTGGCCAAGATTTGGAACTTAATTTAGAGAATTAAAAATTGTTCTTCCAAATTGATTTTTGTGAAGAACCCTACCTGACTTATCACTCTTTAATCACAAAAGAGTGTGGTGTTGAAATCCCAAATTGAATTTTTGTGACGTCCAGATCGACTTATCAAAGCATCATTCTAGTTTATCCTCCATCTTATTTTCCTTAAAATCACACTATAGTCTAGCCTAAACACCAAAAGAAAGACAACCAACAGACCCATCCTTCATCAGATTCATTGTTGCTGATTTTTGAATCATTCATGGCACATCAATATGTTATATACAAGCCCATTCAATGCTTCTTTAAGCTTATTTGCCCTAGCTCTTGTAATTGGCCCAATTGGCACCTCCAATAAGTCGTTGGCATGATTATGCTTGGTGTTGGGCATATCCTGATCACTTGAACTTCTCTATCATGTCTTCATTAGTTGGGACATAGTGTGGAGCGAACAATGAGAGGATCATGAAACCGTCTTTCATACTCCAATACTGACATCTATCCTTGTCTCAATGCTAGAAATTGTTGTTCTTTCACCTTGCAATGATACCTAGAATATAATTGATTCTCAAATTCAGACTTAAAGTCATTCCAAGCCAATGTTTTAGTTGCACATCTTAGTTGGACGGTCTCTCACCATGTCATGGCCCAGGTGGACAATAATTGAGTAGCACAATTTACTCGTAAGTCCTCGGGTATATTAATATGAATTATAGTCTTCTCCAGTTTCTTGATCCACCTCTTTGCTATTTCAGCATCTTGCTCCCTTATATATAATTCGCAACCCATTTCTCTCATGCTCTTGACTGGTCGCACTAGTTGTACCACGTTACTAGTGGTTGCAAAAACTCCTAGGGTTGCTTGTGGGGCTGATGTAGTTGGGACTGCTTGAGTTGTGCTGTTAACCATGCCTTCTATCACTATTTTGACTATCTAAACCAGGAGTCCTATGTCTGAAAAGGTGGGGTACCCCTATTGGAATGATCATGGGGGTACTTTTGTTCTTCCTTGCAGCCCCTCCCCTGCTGGGTGTACGTCCTCTGTTCGTTTCGCCATCCGTTCTTCCTTAGCCTCCGTAGATCCTCCCTGCCCAGACTGAGATGATGTTATCGATGCATGCGAAGTAGTATCATCTAGCGGGGTCTTTTTTTGCAGTTATTAACATTTTTGCCTTTATTCCTCCTTTCTATGGAGGGTGGTTCTGTTTGTGTTCATTGTCAAGTGCGTACTATCTTGAAATAGATAATAGTAGCAGCATTCTCATTAATTTTTCAGGATCCAAACCAGGTGTTTTGATACCATTTGTTTATTCATAACGAGTAAAAAATAGAGTGATATTTTTTTTTTGTATCGTCACATCCTATTGACGCATTGCACAACATTTTTTTATAAATTCAGCAAGTAGACATCATTAGGTGGTGTAGCACATCACAAATATAATCATAATGCTTGATAGCATCATGGAAGAAAATACATAGTCATTGCATTTATAACATTATGTCTTCATACACACAAAATACACATTCCTCTTTTTTTTTTTTTGGTAAGTTGACGTATGTATTAAAAGAAGAAGATACAAACATTATAAGGGGCATACCCCAGATTTACAATGATAACAGAAACATAAAACAACAGATGGCTAGAGGCTAGCCACCGACCCTAAAACTGAAACCTCACTAGATTCGTGAGGGAAACCAATACAACCAGCTAACTAACAAATTAAGAATCTATGGTATTCACCCTCCAAGCTCGTTGGATCCTTTTGTTTTCATTTGTTGGTACGACATTCCTTATCAAATCAAGCTTGTCACGAATGATACATTCGATTTGATTAAAGACCAAATTCGAAGTTCTAGACATTCCTCTTTTCTGAAAATCATCATTATAAGTTTCTACAAAAGTGTTTATCTGCAGTTCATAGCCATTTTATAGTTGTACAAAATGTATAATGACTAATCAGGCTATTATATAATTTATCCCAAAACATGTAGGATGGAGTTTCTAAGCGCCATGACTATGTGACATCCCCTATTATGAATCAAGTTTAATTTAAGTATAAAAACTATCTCATAATATAATTGAGAAACAAAAATATATGTTTGAAATTACATTACCAACTTAAATAGATAAATTCTTGTCATTGTATTCCTATTAATTCTATTTTAAAGGTTTCACTTCACATCATCGTACGATCTTACAATGCATTATTCCTGGGACCACATATATACCCCTATTATCATACATTACTATTTAGAAGTCCTTAGTACATTGAGTATTCTTCCACGAATGATTACGCCCTTCGAACCATATTCATCAAATCTATGGTTTTATGATTTAATCGTAGGTATAACTGATATTTTATTTACTTAACATATCCTTGACTACATACAAGAACAAATATCATTAACATTGTTGACCAATGTTAATCTTATTCAGTCATCCTAATTTCCCAACTCGGATCTTAATGACCGAGACTAGCTTTTTGATTTCCTTCAAGTTATGAACCCAAGATACTACAAACCGAAGCTAATCACATCATTTAATCTTGGTTATCTGATATGGATACCACTAACCGAAGCTAATTGCATCATTCAATCCCAATTATGCAATATGGACACCATTAGCCGAGGCTAATGGCATCATTCAATCCCAATTATGCGATATGGACACCATTAGCCGAAGCTAATCACATCATTCAATCTTGGTTATTTGATATGGACACCATTAGCCGAAGCTAATCACATTATTTAATCCTGGTTATCCGATATGGAAACCATAGCCGAAGCTAACCACATCATTCAATCAATTTGTTGCATGAGTAATTTTAATCAATCATAACCGAGTGGTAACCTTATGTATAATTATTACTGAGATTTAATAAAAAAACATATAAAGGTGGAAACCACTTACCTGCTCCTCCTAAAGGGTGTCCTTGTCCGATCGAAGATCTGATCCCGGTTGCACCTCCTGATACACCAAATGATCATTACTCAGTACACTCACATTCAAATAATTTCAAAGACTATTTCCACATGTATTCCAGAACACACATGTATACATTCAGGTATCTCTCATATTCGTATAATTGTAAAATGATAATATTGCAACAAGACATTTACCCTTAATTTTAATGAAGGTTATTCACGAAAATTTTATCGTTTGACTCTAAAGGTCTTGAATGAAAACTAAGTCATTTCTTACACTAAGAATCATCAATTAAAATAAAGTCATTTCAGACACTGAAATCATAAAATAAAAAAACAAAGTCATTTCAGACACTAAAAATCATCACGAAAACTAAGTGATTTCAGACACTGCTCTTCCCCAAGTTACGCATAAGGTTTATGCCAAGTCTTCTGTAAAACCCCGAGAACAAACATATACAAAGAAAAATTTATTAAAATTAAAATTTTTATAAATACAGAAATAACACAAATACAAAAAAAAAAAACAAGTATGAGAGTCATAAAAGAGAGGCCTAAATTGTGAAAATGAATAGAAATGGGACTATAAATACCCTATTTCTTCTCCCTCAAAAAACTAACAGCAAACACATCAAAAAGGGCAGAGATTTTCAGATTTTCCAATCATATCTGGGAGAGAAAACACTAAGGTTTAACAATTTACAAGTCCTAGACAAGTTTATAGGAGAAAAACATCATTTATACAAGAGAAATTACAAAAAAAAATGTGGAAATTATAAAGAAAAAAGGGGTGAGTGGCCAGCTACGTGCAAGAAAGGAGCCAAGATTTTACAAATTATTGAGAAGTAAAGATTTGATTTCTTCCAAGTAAGGAGTTCCAATCCCAATTTCTATACATTTAACTTCATTTTGGTTGAAATTGCACAATTTTATTGAATTGGGAATTAGGGCTGATGTGGACCAGCCCAGAAACACCAGCAAGGACCCATTACATGTTCCAAATGGTTCAATGACTCGATCCAAGACAAAGGCATTGAATGCTTTGGTTTTAAAGGTTTCGACCAAGTTGGAATTGAAGGGTCCATTAGAGTATCAAGAGGAGGCCCTAGTACATCTTATCCATGTGCAAGAGGGGTCTAATATAACCTTATTTGGGCCATGAGGTGAAGACAACAAAGGAAACAAAAGAATCCTACTAAAACTTGGAAACAACATGGGTGGCTACCTTTTCTTTTTGTTTCTAGGATTAATAGGCTACATAGAAGGCTATAAATAAGCCTTAGATCAGGTTTATTTTATGGTTTTTAGGTAAGTTTTGAATGGACCCCATATAAGTCCATATAAGGCATCCATTAGGTTTAATTATTCAAGAACTATTTAAAATCATGTAACTAAAATTTCAGCAGCCATTGATGCATATTATTTCTGAATTTTTCAGTTTTAACATGTGAAAGTGGTTCTTGCATTCTTTAGTTCTTGAATGAACTGAATTTGATTTATCGAAGATTAACTAGCTTCCTGGCGTCATTGTACTTCATTCAAATAGTGTTTGTGACTTAGGGCTGGTTTCCATTGTGTCATACTCCTATCAAACCGATTTCGGCTTTCCAGAATCAAATCTCAATCCTGATTGTGGCTTATGTGACTATGTGATCATGAGGTTCGTATTAGTTGGTACCAGAGCTAGGCTCTGAAACAAGGTCATATCCTTCTGTTATTTTTGTTTTTTTTAGTGTTCCTTTTAAGTTATGCAAACCTCGTGATCACGCAACCCATACGCAAAGGCATCAATTTGTGGAAAGCCAAGTAAATCAGGTTTGATAGGAGTGTGAAACAAAGATAACTTGTACCTGGACACCAGCACTATTGAAAACGATAACCCCCACTCAACGAATATTGATTTGCAAACGAGAAGTATAAGGATGATGCCACGAAACTAGTTGTTGATTGATAAGTCATTTTCAGTTCTTTAAAGAACCAAGGAAGGGAGATTATCCCATCAATACACAACAAGTACAGCAAACAAGAAGTTTTATTAATCTGAATTGTCTAACTTACATGTCTAGTTATGCCTTTATTTATACTAACTCTAGACTTAAATAAACCCTAATGGACCCCCATTTAGGTGCACTTATATGAAGCACACTTACAATTGACCCATAATAAGTAATAATAACTCAAAGACTAGATGAATACCACTAGCCCTTCTTTCCTTGTGTAGCTAGATGAATAAGGAATCCTTATAAGAAAAGGATTCTGAAACATTAAAGAATCCTTGCCACACTTGGAGATTATATTGCAGCTCATTAAAGATCCTTGTGGAACTAGAAAATTCCCAAAACCAGCTGCCACATCCATGTAGGAAAAGAATCCTAACAAAATAGGAAGTCCCAAAGTCAAAAGAAAGTAAATAACAAAATTGATACAACCTCTGTTAACCTATATTTTCATGCCTTCCTGAACTTCAATTGACCTGAAATTTTAACCCAAAACCGGAAACTATGTCTGGAGAGTCCATGTAAACTTTGATCTTGATCCAATGGTCGGATTGTAAATTATGACTGTTGCCGTAAACCTAAACTGTTGCGTATTTTACGCCAAAATCTGAACCTGACCTCACTTGGGTCGTATCACAAGGTTGAATCGTATCATAGCAGCCCTTCTCTTTCATCTATCATCATTGCGGAATTTTTGCTCCTCTATTTCTGAAGCTTCCTGCGCATCGACTAATGTCGTTAACACATCAAGTTCTTGCTGCATCTCCCCTATAATACGGCATAAACTCTTGGTTTCTTTTTTGAGAACACTAATCTTTTTAATTATCTACCTTTGATACCATCTCTCCTTTTAAATCCTCCTCTTCTTTTGCCATATTACCTTGTCAGAATACATGAAATCCTGATTGTAATACTCCCTTTGCATTTTTTCTTATATCAAAACTTAAAACAAAAGCTAATGAAAATAAAGAAAGTAAGAAGACACTAAAAACTGACCTAGAATTACATGGACTTTCAATTGATGAACTTAACAAACCCCTTTAGACCCAAAAAGGACCCTCAAATTCTTAATTGATTTGATATATGGATGTGAAACTGTCGCGAATCAGCCCCTTTAAAACCTAAGCCAAACAATGTCCAAATGAGTTGAAAATTGATATATTGGGTGATTCACCCTAAATAACTAGAATATTAATTTCGACGTAATTACAATATGGTTTGATAAATGGAAGCAAAACAAAAGCAAAACAGATGGGCAACTGTTACGTGGCATGGTAGAAGTTTCGTCAATTTTTCTCGTAAATTGGGTTTCGCGGCTATAGTGTATTATATCTGGCAAGAACGGAATGCAAGGATATTTGCAGGAATGTCTAGAACTCCAAATTTGGTCTTTGATCGAATAGAATGTATCATTCGTGAAAAGCTTGATTTGATGAGGAATGCTCTCCCAACAGATGAAGACATAAGGATCCAAAGCACTTGGAGGGTCAATGACATAGACTCTTAAATTGATATTTAGCTGATTGTATTGGTATCCTTAACAAGTCTAGTTAAGTCGAGGTGTTCTGCTTTGTGGCTTCCCGTAGCCATTTGTTGTTTTATGTTTTCGTGCACATTGTAAATCTGGGGTATGCCCCCTATAATCTTTGTATATTCTTCTTTTAATATATCTGTCAACTTACCAAAAAAAAGTGAAACAGACCCCTTTTTCCTAAATAATGTTTTAGTTTTTTTTTTTACTCTAAAAAAGAAATTCTAGACAAAAAGACTAATATGACACCTTTTTTATTATTATTTCAAAGGACTCAATTCAATGCAATTAATCAAGAATAATGTAGGAAGAAGACAATCTGACTGAAACTAATTTGAAACAAGATCAGACCCGAAACAAAGACAACACAAAGAAAAATTGATGCAGAAGATAATGAAAACAAAAATACAAGAAACAAAAGGATGTAACCTGATAACTGAAGCCAAGCTTTGATGCCAAATTGATGCGTGATCATGAGGTTCGCATCAAAGGGTTTTAGCATAACTAAAGGCTATGAACTTACAGTTTAAGTATGGGACCGAAAAGGTTCATAATAGCTCAGATTAAGATTCGATTGATATTACTAGATAAAGATCTAGAGGCTTAGAAATTGGATGAGGAAATAAAAAAAGGTTAAGGAAAAGTTGAATAAAGGAATTGGAACACCTTTTCAAATTTTAAATGGTGGGTTAATGGAAATAGGTACGAGAGTTTACTTGTTGGATGATAAAGCCTTTAAATAGGAGATACTAAGGGAAGCTCATGAATCCAGATTTGCGACATACCCAGGAAGTACCAAGATGTGTAGGGATTTAAAGGGTTACTATTGGTGGCTTAGCATAAAAATAGATATAGCTGAATTTGTGGCAAACTACAAAATTTGCCAACAAGTAAAAGTGGAATATCAAAAACCCGTGGGGAAACTACAACCGTTATCAATTCTGAAATGGAAATGGGAAGACATCACTATGCATTTTGTGTTGGGATTACCCAAAGGTAAAAAGGGTAATGATGCTATATGAGTGATTGTGGATAGACTGATCAGGAAATATGCCTTGTTTCTACCGATGAAAATGATGGATTTGGTGAATAAACTAGTCAGGTTATATGTAAATGAAGTGATTAGATTGCATGGTGTGCTAATGTCAATAGTATCAAATCAGGATCCAAGGTTCACATCGAGATTATGGCCAAGTCTACAATAGGCTTTCAGAACTAAAGTGAACATAAGTACTGCATTTCATCCTCAAATAGATGATCAGTTTGAAAGGACCATCCAGACACTTGAAGATCTTTTGAGGACATGTGTAGTAGAATTCAAAGGAAACTAGGTGGATATTTAACCACTGGTAGAATTCATGTACAATTATAGTTATCAAACTACTATTGGTACAGTCCCATATGAAGCGCTTGGGAGAAAATGTCATACCCTTATCTATTGGGATGAAATGGGTGAAAGGAAACTATTGGGATCAGAAATGGTACAGATGACTACTGATAAAGTGAGGATAATTAGAGAGAGGATGAAGGAAGCTCAAGACAGACAAAAAAGTTACGCATATAATCAGAGAAGGCCTTTGGAATTTCAAGTGGAGTATAAGGTATTCTTGAAAGTGGTGCCTTAGAACTTGTAGAACTAGAAAATTTCCAAAACAAGCTGCCACATTCTTTTAGAAAAAAGATCCTTACCAAATAGGAAGTCCACAGGTCAAAAGTAAGTAAATTACAAAATTTATATAGCCTATTATTCTAACCTATATTGCAAGTCTTTTCCAAACTTTGATTCACTTGCAACTTAAGTAAATACCTTAGGAATCATCTGGAAACGTTTTAGCTCAATCCAACAGTTGGATTTGGAGTTATGCTCAATAGCATAAAACTAGATGGTTGAAACTTTTACGCCAAATCCGAATCTGACATTGCTTGAGTTGTATCACAAGGCTGAACCGTATCATTCCCTCCCTCTTCAAGAAGATTTGCACTCAAATCTTTAATAGGATTAGTAGCAATTTCATTAGCCTCTTGTTTAGACCTTCAAAATTCCCTTATTGATAACACCTTTCTCCAACAACACTATATAGAAGTAGTGACAGACAAGAATTTCAAATAAGCCTTCGAAATTCCCTTATTGCTAACACTTTTCTCCAACAACACTGTAATAACCATTGGCGTATATACTTTTGAATGATAACAACAGTAGCTCTCCTTCGTCTTTCATTTTTTTGGTGTTGTACCTCCTTTTCCCATGAAGCTTGAAGATCATAGAATAATCTTTTACACTTATCAACTTCTTGTTCTAAAACCCCTAAACCATGGCTTATTTTTTTGCATCCTTGAGCTAGAATCCTCCTTCGTTCCCTCTCCCTTGCTGAATAGATGACACAGATAGGAAAAATTGAAGAAGACAAAGACACGACAAGAATAGAGTTTAGGATGGGAAGAACACTAATTTAGACTCGAAATTACAAATCTGACTTTTATTTGAACCATAACTGATGGAAAACAAACAAGTGCGAAAGTGATGAAAATAACTCAAACAGCAGCCAAATATCCCAAATATGATGATAATATGCTAGAAGGAACAAAATCAACAGAAACAAAACAACTTTTGAAAGATAACACAAAACAGACCTGTTATGACAAGACAAAACCTGATTCTAGAACCTAAAGTAGACACTATCCAAATGATTTTGAATTTAATCTATAGTATTTAGATACTATGAAAAAAATAAATCTCAGTTTATAGGTCATTCTATTAGGTCTAGGTACCCAAACCCCTTGTATGATCAATTTCTGGAAGAATTGAACCTACAATTAAAATCTTAAGAAAACGATATCCAAAGAATCCTAAATTTAATATATGGTGCAATCGCACCCCTAATACACAGAATATGGAGTTTTAACTATTTCTAAAATGATTTTCTTATGGTTCACTAAGAATAGTGTTTCCGCGGTAGAATTGAACCTTAAATTAAAACCTCAAGAAAACGATATAAAAACAAGCCAAAAATTTATACATGTTGCGATCTCACCCTATATAGACAAAATATGAAGTTTCAATTGATTCTGAGGTGATACGCTTATAGTGCACTAAGAGCTGTATTTCTGTGGTAAAATTGAACCTCTAATTAAAAGCTCAAGAAAACGATATGAGAATAAGCCCTAATTAGATATATGATGCAATATCACCCCTAATAAACAGAATATGAAGTTTTAATTGATTCTGAGTTGGTTTGCTTATGGTTCACTAAGAGTTGTTTTTTTACGGCAAAATTGAATCATCCTTCAAATTTCATCTAATGATACGATCCAGGAAATGTCAAATTCAGATTTTGATGTAAAATGTGCAACTATCTAGTTTTACAGCAACAGTCATAATTCTCAATTCGACCATTAGATCGATATGAAATGTTACGTGGAATATCCTGACATGTTTTCCTACCTTGGTTTAAAATTTCTAGTCAATCGGCGATTGGAAAGGCATCAAAACACGGGTCAACAGAGGCTGTATGAATTTTGTTATTTACTTCCTTTTAACACGTGGACTTCCTATTTGGCTAGGATTCTTTTCCTAAAAGGATGTGACAACTTATTTTGGAAATCTACTAATTCTACAAAGATCTTTAATGGGTGCAACATAGTTTCTGAGTGTGGTAAGGATTCATAATTATTTCAAAATCATTTTGTTACAAGGATTCCTTATTCATCCTAGCTACAAAATGAAAAGAAGACTTCAGAATAAATTTTACCTTCAGATCAGATTTTCTAACCTATTTAAGACTTTTTGATGGTGACAAATCTGATTCTAGAATATTTAGGAAGGTAATTTTTAGATTTGTATTATTTTCTTCTTAGTCTTTGGGTTATTATTACTTATTTGGAACAATTGTAAGTGAGCTTAATATAAGTCCACCTAAGGGGGGGTCCATTAGGGTTTATTGAAATCTAGAGTTAGTATAAATAAAGGCATAACCAGACATATAAGTTAGACAATTCAGATTAATAAAACTTCTTGTTTGCCGCACTTTGTGTGTGTGTGTGTTGTTGCAATAATCTCCCTTCCATGGTTCTTTAAAGAACTGAAAAACAACTTATCGAAGAACACCTGTCTTCGTGGCGTCATCGTTATACTTCTCGTTCGTGAATCAATATTCATTGGGTGGGGGTCTCTGTTTCCAATAGTGCTAGTGCCTAGGTACAAGTTATCTTTGTGTCACACTCCTATCAAACCTGATTTACTTGGCTTTCTAGGAATTGGTGTCTTTATGTATGGGTTGCGTGACAATGTGATCACGAGGTTCTCATCATCTAATCTACCAACTGATGCGAACCTCCTAAACACGCGGTCAGGCAACCCACACGCAAAGATACCAATTCCTGGAAAGCCAAGTAAATCCGGTTTGATAGAAGTGTGAAATAAAGATAACTTGTACCTAGGCACCAACACTATTGAAAATGAAAACCCCCACCCAATGAATATTGATTCGAGAACAAGAAGTATAAGGATGAAGCTACGAAGCCAATTGTTCTTCGATAAGTCGTTTTCAGTTCTTTAGAGAACCAAAGAAGGGAGATTATTCCATCAACACACACACAGACAAAGTGTGGTAAAGAGGAAGTTTTATTAATTTGAATTGTCTACCTTACATATATGATTATGCCTTTATTTATACTAACTCAAGGCTGAAACAAACCCTAATAGACCCTCCTTAGGTGGACTTATATGAGGCCCACTTACAATTGACCCAAATGAGTAATAATAACCAAAAAGACTAAGAAGAAAATAATAAAAATTTCAAAAATTATTATCCTAGATATGCTAGAATCAGATTTGCCACCCTTAAGATGTCTCAAATAGACTAGGAAATATGATGTGAAAGTAGTATTAATTATGAAGTCTTCTTTCCTTATTGTAGCTAGGATGGAAGATATGCTAGAATTAGATTTCTCACCCTTAAGATGCCTCGAATACAATAGGAAATCTGATGTGAAGGTAGAATTAATTCTGAAGTCTTATTTCCTTGTTGTAGCTGAATGAATAAGGAATCCATGTAAGAAAAGAATTTTGAAACATTTATGAATCTTTTCCACACTTGGAAACTATTTTGCAGCCCATTAAAGATCCTTGTAGACCTAGGAGATTCCCAAAACAAGCTGCCACATCCTTGTAGGAAAAGAATCCAAACCAAATAGGAAGTCCACAAGTCAAAAGCAAGTAAATAACAAAATTCGTACAATCTCTGTTGACTAGTATTGCATTGCCTTCTTGAACTCCAATTGACTTGAACTCTTAACCCAAGGTAGGACATGCAAAATTTTAGCCTGAATCAATGGTCGGATTGAGAATTATAACTATTGTCGTAAAATTGGACAGTTGTGCATTTTACATGATAATCTGAATTTATTTTTTTTTTCATTGCCCGGATCATATCATAGTTTTTCAATGTTTGCATTGTTCATCTTCTTGTTCTTTATGTCCGCCTCATCTAAGCAAAAAAAAAAAAAGGGTTATATGTCATTTTATTATTATCTCTAATCATATTAGTAGCATAAATAAAAAAAGAAGAGAGAAAGTGAGGTGAACCCTAGCGGAATTTAATGAAATTCGCGGCCCTAAGATCAATATAATCCAAGTTTGTTGAAATTTCAATGAGCTTATCACAATGAAAAACTTGCTCCAGGCAACAAGACTATAAACCAACTCGATCACAGCGTCTACACCTAGAGACGAGCAAAGGAAGTATAAATTCACAACAAAGAATAGTTGGTTCTTTGAAGAGTTGAAAGTTCAATCAAGAACCAAGATTGAGCAACCAAGAAGTCAACTACAATGCTAAAAATATCATCAAAAGTTTGCCCTAAAATTATTCATAGAGAGCATTTAAATAATAATCAACCCAAGCTAAAATAGCCCAAACTAATTAAAATAAACAAAATAAACAAGTCTAATACCCAAATACAATTCTCCTCTCAAAATAAATAAAGTTTGATAGCCCAACTAATTAAATAAGACAAGTTCGTTGTTTCCGCATTCTGTCTGGCAGCAGCAAAAGCCCAATTTAAAATGGATGGTTCTCTCTTATATTAATGAATTAGAAGGCGTGCTATATACGGTTGTAAAGGTATGGAAGTTTAGTGATTAGAACCTCGTGATCACGCAACCCACAATCAAGATTGAGATCTAATCCCGGAAAGCTGAAATAGGTCTGATAGGAGTGTGACACAATGGAAATCTGCCCCAAGGCATCAATACTATTGGATTGTGTAGAATGACGCCACGAAGCCAGTTAATCTTCGATAAATCAGATTCAGTTCGTTCAAGAACTGAAGAATGCAAGAATCACTCTCACACTAACTGAAAAATTTAGAAGTAATTAGCATCAAAGCTGCCAAAATTTAGGTTACATGTGTTTAAATAGTTCTTAAAAGTAACCCTAATGGATCCACCCTTGTGGGCTGATGCGGATCAGCCCAACACCAAGCGTAATCATGCCAACGACCCATTGGAGGTGCCAATTGGGCCATTGGAGTTCCTAATTGTTTAGAACATATGGAACAAAATGGACCTAGAGAGGCTTGGGACATTTAAGGAGCATGAAGGACAGCCTTTAATTCATCTAGTTCAGGTCCAAGAAGAGCCCAATTCGTGTGGAACAAGGGGTTGATGTGTCCGACCTAATACCAGCCTTGTTGGGCTTGTTATTTTTCCTAATGCTGCAAGGATAAAAGGTCAGTAATTTATTCTCCTAATTAAGTAAGGAAGTTAGCCATATCTTATTCCTAAAGAGGGGAGGACTATTTAATGATTTTCCTAAATTAGGAAGGAAAGTAATTAAATCAGCAACAAAGGAGGAAACTTGTTTTCTTATTTGTCCAAGTTAAACACGGAAATCCAAGCTAATCAAGGACATCAAGGGGGCAGCAACACAAATTTTCCAAATCAGATTTTTCATAGTTTATTTACGACTTCTTAAGGGTGACAAATCTGATTCTAGCATATTAACATGATAATTTTTGGATTTTTATTATTTTTATTATTTTCTTCTTAGTTTTTGGGTTATTATTACTTATTTGGGTCAATTGTAAGTGGGCTTCATATAAGTCCACCTAAGGGGGGTCCATTAGGGTTTCTTTAAGTCTAGAGTCAGTATAAATAACTGCATAACCAAACATGTAAGGTTACGCAATTTTCAGATCAATAAACTTCTTTGCTGCACTTGTTGTGTGTTGGTGGGATAATCTCCCTTCCTTGGTTGCATGACCACGTGATCACGAGGTTCGCATCATGGGCTGAGCTGACCCCATACAAAACTGACCCAAAAACCCTAAACTGAAAAGCCCATAACCTCATCCAAACAAGCCTCGGATCCTAGCTCAAAACAAAGTTTTAATTATGCCCAAACTTGAAAGAAAATAATAAAAATAATCTGAATCCTCACAGCAACTTTGCAAGAGAGAGAGAGAGAGAGAGAGAGAGAGTGGTGCTGTCGGAGCTACATCTACTCCGTCCACCGTTGGATCGTTCTCATTTCTGACTATGTTGTTCCTTCCAACCTTCTCTCAACATTGACCGAACGGAT
>Ga0325411_1004237_pt1 | contig 16142 bp, 12 predicted proteins | sample PopdelMetagenome_13_FD_206181 | JGI IMG/M metagenome (GOLD analysis project Ga0325411, IMG submission 206181) | Populus deltoides microbial communities from Bellville, Georgia, United States - Xylem-PdIQD-R4 | ecosystem: Host-associated > Plants > Phyllosphere > Stem > Wood/Secondary xylem...
AAATCCATGCATTAATTCTTTCCAATTTTTATACAATTTCATTTAATTTCCATGCATTAAATACTTCAATTAACCCATTTAAACATAAATTTCATAACATTAAAATCAAAAAAATTCTCTCCTAGATTCGGTGTGTTGGCCAAATTTTTCAAGCATAAGAGCACATTTGATTTTCTTCAATTTCTTTCGATTAACACTAAATTCATTATATTCACATGCTAAAGAACACCAATTAAATCAAAAACTTTATCAACATCATTTCTACTCGTCAAACTAAATTTCTCATAATTATAAACCCTAACTATAACATCTCTAATCTCATAAAAATACACAATTATTCTTAGTAAAAGGGATTCTCACCTTCAAATCACAAATAACCAAGAAGAATTTGTAAAAGGAAAAAGCTTTTTATCCATTTTCTATCATCCTTTTTCTCTCCCATTGTTGTCGTGACAACCACTCTCTCAAATCCACTTCCTTTCACTTCCCCTCGTTTGATTTCTCTAGATTTAGTGTGTAGGACATTTATCTCTCACCAATTTGCAAGGTTTCCTTTAATTTTCTTATTTTTTTTCCTAAAGTTTTCACCATGAGCCATATATTTATAAATATTAATTTTAAAAATTCTCATTATATCCCTCATTTGTAACCTTTCAGGTATACTAAGTAATTTATCTCATATCTCGTTACCTGTTTATTTGATAATTAAGCTAAGCTATTTTGAATTTCACCAAATTACATTCCAATATTTTTTTTCTCCGCATAACTCATTTCCATTCATTTTTTTTATTCATGTTTCTGTATTTTTAATTTTTTAGCCATTTTCTGTATTTTTATTTTTTAAAACAAAATAGTATCTAAACTTTCTATTCCAAATTTTCTTATTCATTATTATTCACGTAGTGTAACATTTAATTTGCACAATAATCATTATATTTATTTCACTGGCCTGTTGAGATTTTTTATCCGGAAGTTTACATTCACCCTCCTAAAAAAACATTGTCCTCAAAATTTAAATTCATACCTATGTGAGAAAATAATATGGGATATTTCTTCATCATTTCAAACTCTCTTTTTCAAGTTTCTTCAATTTGAGAGCTCCTTCAAAATATTTTCACCAAAGACACTTTCTTATTCCTTAACTCCTTTATACTTTAGTCTAGAATTCGTACTAGCTACACTTCAATAGTTGAATCTTCTCGAACTTCCATAAGAATTTGTGGTGCTTTTCAAAGTAATGACATATGGAATACATTATATATCTTTGTCAGGTGTGAAGGTAAGGCCAACTTTAGCAACCGAGCCAATTTTTTCAACAATTTTGAAAAGACCAGATACATTGGCATCAATTTGTCCTTCATTCCAAAACAAATAATATTTCTCCATGGTGTGACTTTAAGGAACACCTGATTACCCATATGAAATTCCAATGGTATCCTTCGATTATCTACATAAATTTTCTGTTTATTCTAGGCTTCCTTCATTCTTTCTCGAAATTTTTTTTCACTTTTTTAGTAGTTATATGCACCAGTTATGGCCCCAACAATTTCTTTTCACCCACTTCATCCCAACAAATAGGAGTGCGACACATCCTTCCATACAAAGCTTTATAAGATGTCATACCAATTGTGGCTTGATAGATGTTATTGTACGTAAATACCACCAATGACAAATGATCTTCCTAACGTCCTCCAAACTCTAGCATACAAGATCTCAATAAATCTTTCAAAATCTGAATCATTCTTTCTGACCATCCATCTATCTGTGTATGAAAAGTAGTGCTTAAATTCAACTTTATACTTATGGCTCGTTGAATGCTCGACCATAATCTAGAAGTAAATCATGGATCTCTGTTAGAGACTATAAACATTAGAACACCATGAAGTCTAACCACTTCATTCACATACATTCTAGCCAATTTATCCATATAATTATTTATCTTCATTGGTAGGAACATGTTACCTTTCTTACTTCTCGGTAATCCAGATACAAAATTCATATTGATATTCTTCTATTTCCACTCTTGAATGGAAAAGAACTGCAATTATCTTGCATGTCGTTGATGCTTCACTTTTACTTACTGACAAGCCCTATATTTTACCACAAATTCAGCTATTTCTCTTTTCATCTTAGAGCACCAATAATATTCCTTCAAATCCTTATAAAACTTTGTACTTCCAGGATGAATGTCAAGTTTCAACTCATGTGCTCCATTAAGGATTTTCTATTTCAAAGCCTTTATTAGGTAGGCAAATTCTTCTTCCCATTACTAACATCTCATCCTTTAATATACTAAAAGGTGCATTTGGATGTGACTCCATTCATTTTCTTATCTTTTTTAATGCTTTGTCTTTGCTCTAAGCTTCCAAAATCCTCTCTCCCGACATCGATTATGCCACAAAAATTGCCAATGATAATCCTTTCATCCCTACCATTAATTATGCCTCCAACCTAGCCAACTCTAATAGTTCCTTTTTATCCCTCATTATTAACTCACCAATTACTGTCTTATTTTTCAGGCTTAAGGCATCAACTACCACATTTGCCTTCCTAGAATGATAATCAATAATACAATCATAATTTTTTATCAACTTCATCCACCTCCCCATTTGTATATTTAACTCTTTTTGCGACAATAACTACCTTAAACTTTTATTATCAGTTAAAATATATACATAAGTCCCATACAAATAATATCTTCACATTCTCAAAGCAAACATTACTATTGCTACCTCTAGATCATGTACAAGGTAATTCACTTCAAGTGGATTTAGCTGTCTAGAAACATAGGTAATTACTTTGTCATACTGCATCAACACACAACCCTTATCGTTAATAGAAGCATCATTATAAACTATGAATCCCTCTTACCCTTCTAGAAGTGTCAACACGGGAGCTGAAGTCAATCTCTTCTCCAATTCTTATAAGCTTTCTTCATATTTCTTAGACCATTTAAACTTAACTTCTTTCTTAGTTAATTGAGTCATTGAAACAACTATAATGGAAAATCTCTCTATAAACCTCCTATAGTATCCAGTTAACCCCATAAAACTATGAATTTCAGTGACATTTGAAGGCCTTTCCCACTTTAACATTGTTTCCACCTTTCTACGATATACTCTTTTTGGATATCACATATCCTAGGAGCACTACCTCATTTGAAGGCCTTTCCAACTCATTTTTTCTCAAAGCCTCCAATACAATTCTTAAATGTTACTCATTATCAGACTAAGAGGATAAATATATCAAGATGTCATCTATAAATACAACCACAAACTTGTCTAAATAAGGTTTAAATACTCGATTCATGAGGTTCATAAACATTGCTTGAGCATTAGTCAATCTAAATGACATGACTAAAAATTTATAATGCTCATAACGTGTTCTGAAAGTTGTCTTTTGTACATCATATTTTTTTATTCTCAACTGATGATACCCTGATCGTAAGTCTATCTTTGAAAATACTTATGCTTCATTAAGTTGATCGAACAAATCATCAATTTGAGAAAATGGATATATGTTCTTTATGGTCACCCTAATCAATTGTTTATAATCTATACAGAGTTGTGTAGTGCCATCCATTTTCTTCACAAACAATATTGGAGCTCCTAGGGTGAGTTGCTAGGTCGAATAAATTTTTTATCCAGTAATTCTTAGAGTTGGATTTTCAATTCAGCCAATAAATGACATTCTATATGGAGATTGCATTATAGGAGCAATTCATAGAAGATTTTCAATCAAAACCTCAACCTACCTCACCAAATACAATTTAGGTAGTTCTTCTAGATAATCACCATTTTGGTGAAACAATTCATTTGTGCATGATGCACACTTAACCAATCCATACCTAGAATCAGATTAAAATCATGGAACTCCAATGACATTAAATCTACCCTCAACTTATAACCCTCAATATACAGTTTTACCCTTCTATAAACATTATCAATATCTATGTTTTCTCTTACGGTGTACTAACAATTACTTTTTTATAAGGTATTACTTGTAGTTTGTCCATAATTTGATATGACACAGTTGAATAACTAGTTCTTGGATCAATCAAGACATGTCTTTGTAAGGACTCTAATAGTAATTTACCTATAACCACATCTGATGCAACACTCATATCCTCTTAAGTCAAATGGTATGCTTTACCCTAAGTCCTTCCCTTCTGAGATTTAGGGGGCATCCTCAATTAGCACTCGCTTTAAATTAAGTGGGCTTCATAAGTCTATCCACTATAATAGATTATCGCTTGCTTTGTGTAGTAGCATTTTGTCCCTAAGTACCATTTATAGCACGACAAGGAAACTACTTCCTATAACCTGTCTCTCCACAATAATAACAACCCCTGCCCAAGTACTAACAATCCCTCCATCGATGTTCCTCACCTCAACAAATATAACACCTTCTTAGGGTAGCTGAACAATCTTCAGGGTGCCTCAAATTACACCTCATACAGAAAAGATATGTGGCTCCCCTTTGCGTTGTAGACCCTACTGCAACATTAGCCCCTATATGGGTCTGGCTATTAAAAGATCCTCCAGCACTCATCTGCATAGATCACCCAATACTCTCACCTAGAGTAAAGTTCATTCCTCTCTGAAACTATTTGGATAACTGCCTACCTTTCCCATTTCCTCTTTTTCAGAAGGGGAGGTCTACTGATAGATAATACTGTCTCTTTCCTATTAGCCCTCGTAATTTGTCCTTGTTCAGTCCCTACCACTAATCATCCTGAATCACTCTCTTCATAGTTTGTGCAACCCGTAACAATTCTTGTACAATCCAAAACTACATAGCTATCAATACCATATTCAGCTCCGGTCTAAGCCCATCATTAAATCTCTATATAACAGTGCTTAGTAGGAAGATATATAGAAGCAAAAATAGAAAGGTTTTAAAACCTCTTCTCGTACTCTAAAATAGTTATATCCCTCTGTCTTAGATCTAGAAACTCTTGTTCCTTATCTTTTAAACTGCCACAAGTAATATCGCTCTTCAAACTCCTATTTGAAGTTCTTCCATATTAGAACTTCTTTGGATCTCCTATCTTTAACTGTCTCCCACCAAGAATGGGAATTGTTTAATAATAGTTGAGTTACACAATCAACTTATGACTCCTTCAACACTGGTATTTAAACCATCACTCTTTCCACCTTTCTCAGTCAATGTCTTGCAAGCTCATCATCTTTCTACCTTGAATATGTCACACAACCTATCTCTTGTATACCCTTCACCCAATGTACTAGGGTGACCACTTTCTGTACCCTAGATGGTGTTATACTAGAAGCCCCAGCCATCCCTGTCATCCCCACTCTAACAACCTACTCTAATACTGTAGGGTTGGTAAACGATGTAGATGCAGCTACTAGTGCCACCCATAAGGGGTCTATTTGTCTACCTCGATCTCTTTGATGTACTAGGTTATGGAATATATGCTTGTAATGATGCAAAATCATCCTAACATCATGCAGACTCACTCTGCTTAAAATACACAGATATGACAAGTATATGAGAGGTAGTATCTGCCAATAGATCCTCTCTCTAATCATCTTCATGATGAATTCTTAACTCCCTTCCTTGAACTAAAGAGTCATTCCTAGCTTCTTACTTGGTTCAAACAATCCTGAAACATCATTTTCAATTCTAGCATTAATACACCAGTTTATCGAACTGTCACCTTAACTCTAATATCAAAATATAACATCCCAACTATTAAACACACTTTTCAATCGACCACGTCGAAATATTAATAACAACTTGATTTTTATTTTATTTTTATAATTCTACCTAAATTACAGAAAATTTTCCCTTAAAATAGAATGTTCCAAGTATTAATGTGAGGAACCTAAAAATAAAACAACAAATAATATAAACAAACCAAGTAAATAATAATAATTCCAACAACAAAGAATTAAAGCAATATCTTAACTTTCATCATTTCTATACTACTAAATATCATTTACTTCATAAAATTCATATCAACAACTCAATGTTGATATCAATTTTCAAATTAATATTCATTAACCATCTTCACCTCAGTATGATTAATAAAAAATATATCGATACCACATTACCTAGTATCATTAGCCACCAATCCACCGATAAGCTAATTAATAAATGTTGATGTCAACATAATCGTGTTAACATCATTAGTCTTTTCTAATCTCTCAGGAATGACTGATCAATAAATATTGATGTTAAATGACAATGTATTGACATCATTAGCCTCCCCTATTATCCGGGAATGACTAATCAATAATGACAATGTCAATATCCTCGTATTGACATTATTAGCCTTCCTTATTATCCAGGAACGATTAATCATTAAATGCTAATGTCATAGAGCCATTGACATCATTAGCCTCCATCCTCAAAACAACTAATCAAATCACAAATCCTTATTCTTATTCCACCGATTTAATTACTTTTATGACAAGTCAGATCAATAATAATTCATTTAATAATTATACCAATATAATACATAATTAGGAATAGGTGTTAAACACCTACCTACTACTCGTGAAGCCTAAACACCTATCTTTGTTTGCGATCGAGTTATTGAGGCATCCCCTATCAATACAAGATTATTTCATCACCACATCTAATAACTTCATTTCTATATCATAATTTCTATTATGATTCGTTATAAATCACATTTTAATTATTTCTTCTTTCTTTTCTTTTCCCAATTTCTCAGTTTTCCTCAATCCATTTTAATTACATATAATTAATAACATAAATTTATTAACAATTTCTACAATTAACCCAACTCCACATAAATAAAATCCATGCATTCCTTCCAATTTTTATGCAATTTCATTTAATTTCCATGCATTAAATACTTCAACCAACCCATTTAAATACAAATTTCATAACATTAAAATCAATAAAATTATCTCCTAAATATAATTCTCTCCTAATTCAAGCATTAAAACATATTCAACTTTCTTCATTTTCTTTCTATTAACGCTAAACCAATTAAATCCACATGAACACCAATTAAATAAAAAGCTTCATCAATATCATTTTTACTTATTAAATTCAATTTCTCATAATTATAAACCCTAACTATCACTCCTCTAATCTCATCAAAAACACAATTATTCTTAGTAAAAGGGATTCTCACCTTTAAATCACAAATAATTAAGAAGAATTTGTAAGATGAACAAGCTTTTTATCCACTTTTATCTCTTCCTCTTTCTCACCTTGTTTTCGTGACTATCACTCTCTTAAATCCACTTCTTTTCACTTCCCCTCACTTTATTTCTCTTGATTTTGTGTTTATGATATTTATCTCTCACAAATTCGAAAGGTTTCCCTTTAATTTTCTTATTTTTTCCTAAGGTTTTCTAAGATTTCCCAAGCTTCTCTCTTCTTCTTTTTTTTCCTCCTTGTATAGCCCACCATAAGGCATGTATTTATAAATTAAAATTTCAAAAATTCTCATTATATCATTCCTTTGTAAACTTTCGAGTTTACTAGGTAATTTATCTCATATTTCATTACTTGTTTATATGAAAACTAAGCTGAGCTATTTTGAATTTCACCAAATTACATTTCAATATTTTGTTCTCCATATAACTCATTTACATTCAATTTTTTTATCTGCGTTCCTTTTAGGCTATTTTCTGTATTTTATTTTTAAAAAATTAGTACCTAAACTTTTTATTCCAAATTTTCCTATTCATTATCATTCTCTTAGTGTAAACATTTAATTTATACCCTCTTCATAACATTTTTTTCACTAGCTTGTTGAATTTTTTCTCCAAGGGTTTACAAACATTCTTTTATATAGGGGTCCCATTATGGATCCCTAACACGCCTTTATAAGAACTGCCTCATCATGAATACCTAACACAACACTTGTGTGCAGGTCACCCCACCATGGATTCCACCACCAAGATTTCTAATAACAGTAGATGATGTAAAAAAAAACAATAAACTAGTTTCTAGACGTCTTTTTCCACAAATAAACCTCCTTATCCTCTTCTACACAAGCACGTCCTCTTGTGTGACCTCATCCATCCATGGTTATTCAACAACACATAACAACTAACCACCAAGAATCATTGAGCTCTGATATTATGTGACACAGGTAGGAGTGAAGGATAACAAGATTTGTTACAAGTCAAAACCCGCAAAGACTAAGAACCATAACAATAAAAGGACTCTCGAAATACTTAATTTTATTCATTCATGTTTCATTTGCTAGAAGGCTATTACAACTTTTTATATAGAAAAAACTAGAAAATCTTAGTAATATTGAATATGAATAATAAAATAGAAAAACTAATCCTTTTAAATAGGGAAAAAAAACTAAAAAATCATAATAATATATAAGAGAAAAAAATGGTTTATTGAAAAACAATACAAGTATAATTCCAAGGTCATTTTCAACTTGGAAATACATGGCAACACACACAGGTGTCACACCCTCACGGCAGAGCGCGGCGTCGCGGCGATCCTCGATTGATTTTGGGGTCTTTTTGTTTTTTTGTGTAAAAGGGAGTCACCACCTAGTATTATGGTCACTAGAAAACCTAACTGGTCTTTCAGAGATTCTAAGGCAAGGGACTGGTTGCGTAATGGGAAGGTGTTAGCACCCCTAGTACGCCCTACCTAAGGTAAGTTGCTTGGTGTTTGGTTTGTCTTATAATTGATATGGTGTTGATGTTTTTTAATCCCATTATTTTTTCTCAGTTTGATTCTAACTAAATTTATTAAGATAGAAATTCAAGGAGATTCCATGTGCTTTACAAGCTCATTTTTCCCTTGGTATTTCAAGAGTTTGCGACTCGTAAATCGCAAGGAGGAGGGATAAAAATTTAGAAATCTAGGGTGCTTTAAAAACCTATTTTTTTTGTCTTAGTGTTTTATACTCTCATGACTCGTAAACCGTGGAGTAAAAAATTGAAATGTCCTTGATTATAATCAAGGCTTCTTTTAAGGATGTGTGCGGATTTATTATTCCTAGAAAATTATTTTGGATATTTACCACTCCGGGTTTCTTTATCCAAATATTAACAGTGAATAACAACAAATTATTCCCAATAATATTTTGGATATTCGTCTTTTAAGGATTTCTTTATCCAAACATTAGCGGTGAATAATAGATGAATTCCTCCCAAAATAAGATTTTTATATTTTTTGGAATATTGGCCAATACCCTTTGGAGTTTTACAAACATGTTGTAAAATCCAGAAATGCAAGAAAATATTTTTTGTTGTGTTTAAGAAATCCATGCAAAAACACATTTTCGAGACTTCCAATCTTTTTTGTATATAAAAAAAAGAGTGTTCAAAACATGTTAGGGTATTGGTCGTATGCAACACACAAGAAAACATTTTTTTTATCGAAACACAAGCATCACAATTAAACACAAAAGAAAAATCACAATAAAAGCTAAACAGCCGTCATATATATTCTAAGATTTATAATAAGCTTAAAGCAATAATAAAAAAAAAAAAAAACAAAGCCAACTCAATGCGCAGACAGCAAGAACAAAATAAAACTGGGAGCAATCACTAAAAAAAACAAAGGCCGGCTGATTTCTTCTCCAGCAGGTGTAAGGAAAACAAAAGGAAAGTCCCTAAATGTAAAAGTTCCTAAACATGAAAGACAAACCCTTTTTACATGGACAACAGCTGAACTCAAAAATTATAAAAGAAATAATAGGCAAGCATTGGTTTTTCTAAACATAAACCAATTATTTAGAGGGAAGAAACAACTTTACAACCGAATGCCTAGTAAAAATATAACAAAGGAGGAGAGATTAGGGCGCATACCTGCAGCTCATGTTTGCAGAAAATAAAAACCAAAGACTGAAAGACAGCTCACATATGCCTCCTTAGCTACTGGAAAATGACAAATGAAAATAGAGATGCTGAAGCGGATGAAATATTTCAGCTATGTGCTGGTAAATAACTGGATTCCCCTGTCGCTTGCCTCTCTTGCTTTTTCCTTCAAAAATTGCAGCTCTTGTTTGCAGAAAATAAAACCCAAGGCCGAAAGACACAGCTCACGCGTGCCTCCTTGAATGCTGGTAAATAACAGACGGAAATAGAGATGCTGACGCGGACGAAATATTTCAGCTACGTGCTGGTAAATGACTGGTTTCCCCATCACCTGCCTCTCTTGCGTTTTCCTTCTCTTTCTTTTGCTGTATTTTTTTTTCTTTTTTTTCTCTCTGTTTTTCTCTTATTTTTCTGCTCTCCTTTCTGCCTCTTGCTAGGTTATATATAGTCTAACATATCTCTATTTAGGAAAGATTCAATGCATTAATTCTAGGATGCAAATCCCTGCTGATGTGCAGTAAAAAAACACAGAAAGAAAACTGAAATATTTTTATTCCTATTCTGATTTTCAGCACTTAATTTTCATTGATCAAAGGGTGATACAGCTTCTATCTTTCCTTCCATAGCTGAGACCATGAGGCACCAGCTGTTTGCTTTGAAATGAATCAATAAAAACGTGGTCTGCAGCTCTCCAATCAGCAAGACAAACATGGAAACCAGCAGGAAATTTGCAGAGGAAAAAAGGAAAGAAATTAGATGGAGGGTGCAGCTGCAAAGTCTTATTTTCCTTATTTGGTGTGGTAAAAATCATGTCATTTATGATGATCCAACCCCCTTCTCTAGCTCTCAATATCCTTCTTCAATTCAATCCCTTATTTAGCACTTTTCGATTCAGTCCTTGGTCCAAAAACATTCTTCGAATCAGTCCCGCGAACTTAGGCTAAATCCTTCTCGTGGCAGAATTTTCTGCTTTCACGTTAGATATTCAAACAGGAATATCTTGAGCTTCTGATATCGAAATCAAGCGATTCAAAAGCCCAAATTCATCTACGCGTCTAGGACTACAACTTTGATGAAGGAGTCGAAGTGAGATAAAATCGTTTTAGAGAACAGAATCTGGCAGTAATCTAGTTAGTCAAAAAGGTTCTTGATTTGATAATGCTGAGCATCCAAATCTGACTGAGAATCTGCCCTAAGAACAATGATCCCTAGGACCTAATAAAGGTGTACGTCAATTTTTCAACATTTCATGAGTGACAAAATATACCTAGGATGGTCAGATATCATACGAAACCGAGTCAGAACCATTTTTTTAGAACAAATTCTGAGGGATTTATTCAACCTTAAAGACTAGATAAAAAAGAACGAATTTAGCATTATGAAGACTCCTGATCAACCTAAGAAAACTTGATGATTTTGGTAGCCAAGGAGAAGGATAAAAAGAGCAAAAAACAGCTCAAACAAGGTTTCGAAAAAATATTTATTTTTCTACTTTTGTCAATCTTCCAGCAAACATGAGTTAAACTCCTACACTCAGTTCAAAAGAGGTATACACCATCTCCAGTACTTGGGATCCAAAATTGAGTAACAACAACAGGGATACAAGCTATTCTCGTTTATTTGTATTGTTGAGTTATGGCTTAAATTGGTGGGTTGATTTAGGTTAGATTGGTAGTTTCATGATGTGGTGTCCTAAACAAGAATGAAATGTGTTGATACATTGTTTTTAGAAAAATGACTTTTTTATTGAAGTATTTTTCTAATAAAAAAAGGATTCTTTTTCTAATGAATGATCTTGATGCTAGTATAAATAGTATATGTAGTGGCTAGTTTTTGTGTGCCTCCAACATAACATCAATGGTGTGTGGTGGCAACCAAAAGTAGTGCAATACCAAGAATTAGTGTCGTATTTTCTTGTGAGTGATTATTTGGTGTAATTCAAGTTTTGGATAATGAAATGTTTATGTGTGTTGTTAATTTGTTCTTGTAAACCTAAATATTTGATAATGATGTTTTGTAAAGTAGGCTATATTGAATTACATTATATTTTGTGTCCCTTTTATTTTGTGCTATTATTTGATTTGCTTAGGTTTTGCTCAACAACTGGTATAAAAGCCTTGGTCTATCACAACAACTAGTATCATAACTTATATTGTGGTTGATTGAACTCTTGTGCAAAATAATTGAAGATAGTGAGGACACAAATTTGTGTGATGAAATTTAAGATCAAATTGTTTGACGGGAAAAACAATTCCATTCTTTAGCAAAGCATGATGAAGGATGTTTTAACAGCTCAAGGACTTGGTATTACTATTGAAGATACAAAACCTAAACAATTATAGGATGTTGATTTAAACCCAGTTCAAAAAAATACAGTGAATCAGGTTTGATTGGCTTTGATTTCAAAGATTAAGTACAATGTCTTAGGCAAGTTAATGTCTAGAGGCATGTGGGAAAAATTAGAGTACTTCTAAGCCATTAACTAATCATTTTCTTTTAAAATTAGATTTGTACTCCTTGAGGATGTATAAAGGAATGAGTATGCACAACCATCTTTCATAATTTAATAGGAGTTAATGCTAGAGAAAAGATTGAGGATGCAAAGCAAGCTCTCCTTCTATTATTGTCTTTACACAAGTCATACAAGTTGTTGGTACAAACGATACAAGTTGGAAGGCCAACTTTGGGTTTGAATTATATGACTATAATATAACTAGAGAATGATATGTTTTGAAAGTAGAAAGTACTAGTGTTGATAAAGAATTGGTTGTTAAAGGTTACTCTCGAAAACAAGATTGTGATCACCATAGTATGGATATGGCACAAAGAGGTAGACTTAATGGTCAAATTCTAGACTTGGAGTTGATTACAATAATAAGGAATGTTTTTATTGTCATGGAAAATGCCATATCTCATACCGTTATGAGAAAATGAAAGTCTACTTAGAAGAGTTGAAATTAAGTCCAAAAACATCTAGAGATGTTGTGATTGCCATGGTAAATGAGAGCAATGATAGTAATGTTCTCATGGTTTGAGTTGTTTTTTCTAAGATTATTTAAAGATTGATAAAGGAAGGTGAAAAGTGAGAGGAAAAGCAAAGAAAAGAGAAAGAATGTGAGATGAAGTGACAACAAATATCAGTTCATTCCATTTTGGCACCAACCTACATTACATGTATATATAAGAAAAAAGTATAACATTACTTTACTACTATTGAGTCCACAATAAAATTAATAATTGCTCCTAATAAATCATAGATATCTTTCATGCTCATCTTGAAAGTAATAGTGTGAAACACGTAAACACACCAGCTAATTGTTCTTTAGTTTTTACAAATGCGATACAAATAATCTTCTCATTCAACTTCTCTTTAATAAAGTGTCTATCAACCTCAATATACTTCATCCGATCATGTTGAACCGGATCATAGGCAATGTTGATAGATGCTTTATTATCACAAAACAATGACATTGGACCATCAATAATTATTCATAGGTCATGTATTAGATTTTTAAGCCACAAAAGTTCACACATTCCATGTATCATTGCTCGTTATTTCTACATTAGACTGAGCCATTACATGTTTTCTACCCCTCTACAAGACCAAATTACCACCAATAAAAGCACAATATCTAGATGTGGATCTCTTATCACCTAGTAATCCAGCTCAATCAACATCAATAAAAGCTTTTACCTTCAAGTGCCAATTATTGGAGAACAAAAACCCTTTGCTCGAAGCATAATTCAAAGATTGAAGGATATGATTAACAACATCAAGGTAGGATGTTGAAGCATCATGAATAAATTGGCTAATAACACTAACTAAATAAGCTATATCAGGTCAAGTATGTAATAAATAGTTCAACCTACCAACCAGCCTATGATATCTTTCCTTTTCAACTACTTCACCTTTATAATCGACAAGGCGATTATTCACTTCTATAGAGGAATCAACTAGCCCAAAACTCAACATTCTTATTTCTAGTAGATCAAGAATATACTTCATTGGAGAAATAAAAAAGCATTTACTTCATCAACTTCAATTCCTAAGAAGTAATGCAACCTCTCAAGGTCTTTGATTTCAAATTCTTTTGCAAGATACTTTTTCAACATATAAACCTTCTCGTGATCATTTATTATCATCATAATACCATCAACATATACAATGAGAATTGTAGTTTTGTCTTGGTAATGTTTGATGAAAATAATGTGGTCTTCATTTCTTTGTGTACCTAAATCTACCAACTACCTTGTTGGATCTATCAAACCATGCATAGGGAGATTTCTTAAAGCCATATAAAGTTTTCCTCAACTTCCACACCTTGGCCTCTATCTTCTCACGAGACAAACCTGAAGGAATTTCCAAGTACATTTTTTTTCCTACAAGTTACCATGTAGAAAAGCATTTGTCACATCTAATTGTTGCAAATATAATCATAGTTTTGTTGCAATAGATAACAATACATTGATTGTGTTTATTTTTGCAACATGAGCAAACTTTTATTAATAGTCAATTCTATATGGTTGATTATATCCTTTAGCAACTAGCCTTGCCTTGTACTTATTAATATTTTCATCTTGTTTTTGCTTAATAAAGAAAACCCATTTATAACTTGCCACTCTCTTTCCACCAGGAAGAGTAATGAGCTCTCATATGTTATTTTTCTACAAAGCTCTCATTTCCTCTACCGTAGCTTCTTTTCATTTGATATTTTCAACAGCTTTCATCTAATTCTTAGGAATAGACTTATAAGACAAAAAGGATGCAAAAGCTCTATATGAAGGTGATAAACGATCATATGATAAAAAATTAGATAAAGGATATTTAGTATAACTTCAAACTTCTTTTCTAAGAACTATGGGAAGATAATCAATAAAAAGAAATAACATTTTCAATGGAAGAGTTAGGAAACTTAATGTTAAGAGTATGTTGTAAGGTTGGATTTGAAGATGGTTCATGGCTTGGTATAATAGATTTATTGACTTCTTCTTCTTCTTTTCTTACGAGTATAAATTTGTCAAACTTTTTCCTTCTTTCCCTTTCTAGTTTCCGTATCATTATCCTACATTATTTCTCTCTCCTAGTTCCTCATCACTCCTACACCTCAACTTTTACTGAATTTTCATTTTTTTTATTTATCTTTGCTTGATTTTCTCCCTCAAATTATGGTCTAGAAGAGGAGTAAGGGATACCAAGAACATATCCTCACTCTCATTGACAAAACTCTTGAAGTGTGAGTTGACAAAATATTACTCATTTTCACGGAAAGTTACATCTATGCTAACAAACATTTTTCTACCTTGAGGATAATAACATCTATACTCTTTTGAGTAGTAAAGTATCCAATGAAACATTTAATACTCGATGATCCAGCTTCTCAATAGCTTGTCAATATCTCGAACAAAACAAACACACCCAGAAGTTTTTGGTGGGACAATGTAGGAACATCTTCCTTATAGGAACTCTATTAGATTTCTGAACTCAAGAACTCTTAGTGGTATTCTATTAATGAGATATGTTGCTATAAGAATTGCATCTCCATAATAGGTTTTGAGAAAATTCATGAGAGATTTGGCAAGTTCTAGTAAGTGTCTCAGTTACATCATTTTAATATGGTGTATTTACAATATGGTGTATTTACACAACTAGTCCAATGTTGAATCCATTGTTCCAACATATAGCTTTGAAAAACTCCATCCATATACTTTGTACCATTATCATTCCTCAAGATCTAAACTTTAGCATTAAATAGTGTAGATCATGTTATCAAACCTCTTAAAGTAAGAAAACATTTCACTTTTATTATGCATCAAATAAACTTAAGTAATACGATTATAACAATTAATAAAAGTTGCAATCCACCTATAAAAGTAAACAACTTGACTAGACCCCAAAGATCTTAATGAATCAACTTAAAAGGTTTACTACTATTATTAGTTGAGAAATAAATAGCACATATATGCTTGGAAAATTTGCAAGCATCGTAGATAAGGTTTTTGTGGTGCATTGCTTGGATAGTGTTATAAACGATGGATGCCCTAATTAATTATGCCATAATAATAATTATTGATTAACATCGTTAGAAATGGTCATCAACCCATGTTTGAACCCATTTGTGTTTCCTGAACCAACAAAACCAGATTTTAACAAATATAAGTCATCTTCCACTCTACCATAGTCGATCTTTTTTTTTTTGTTTTCAGGTCCTTAAACTCACAATGAGTAAAATAGAATGAGACTTTACACTTTAAAACTTTGGTATTTTTACTAATAGATAGTAAATTAGAAGAGAACTTGGAAACATGAAGAACTGAGGTTAAAGATAAAGTAGTATATTGGATTGA
>Ga0325411_1004238_pt1 | contig 16137 bp, 9 predicted proteins | sample PopdelMetagenome_13_FD_206181 | JGI IMG/M metagenome (GOLD analysis project Ga0325411, IMG submission 206181) | Populus deltoides microbial communities from Bellville, Georgia, United States - Xylem-PdIQD-R4 | ecosystem: Host-associated > Plants > Phyllosphere > Stem > Wood/Secondary xylem...
ATCCTAAACTTTTCTACCTCCTTCATTTAAGTCATTAGCTTTTCAATTTTTGTTTGTTGCATAAGTTTTCCATTTTCTTTTTTAATTATGCCCTCAATTGATTGAATTAGGTTTTAAAACTTTTCTCTCTTCTTAAATTTAGTTCTTGGTCTCCTATTTTATTCAATTGTGATCAATGTCAACCTTTTTTTCCTTAATTATTTTTGATAAAATCTCAAATTGCATGCACATATGAATTTCCAACTAACTGCAAATTAAATTCATGCCTTCTTGTGATCCAAAAACATTTTTTAAAACAAATTGATTTTTTTCTTCTAAAGTAAACACTTTTTTTTTGGAAATTTGAAAAGTTTCTAGGGGTCCAAAATTAGTGTATAACACCTTACATGATTTATTTTGAAATTTAAGTTAGCCAAGAACTCATATTTTGATTTGAATCGCAACTGGGCCAATTATCTGGTATATATTATGAATAAGCAACAAAACGGTGTCGTTCAAACTGCATCTACTTTGCGGTCTTGTCTGCTTTCTCACATTTCGCAAGCCCTAATAAGTTAGAGAGACAATCAGAGAAAAACCCATTTCCCGCCTCCCCATCAAAATGGCCGACAGCACCTCCACCAAATCCAGAAAACGCCGCCAACCCGACCCAGACTCCACCACCGAACTCCTCTTCAAAAACCTCCTAAAACCCGACTCTGTAATCCTCCAAACTCTACAATCCCTCGTAATCTCCACTGCATCCGCCTCCTCTTCAAAACCCCTCACTCTCTCCGACCTATCACTCTCTTCCAGCTGTCGAGAAGTCGCCGACCTCTCCCTTACCTCTGTCCAATCTGAGATCGAAGCCTTAACCATCTCCATCGTCCAGTCAATCCTCTCCGGTAAGGGCTTCTCCTTCAATGTCCCCTCACGGTCTGCCACTAACCAACTCTATGTCCCGGAACTCGACCGCATTGTCTTAAAAGACAAAAATACCCTCCGCCCTTTCGCTAACATTTCATCAGTCCGCAAATGCACAATAACTGCAAGGATCCTTTCCTTAATCCACCAGCTTTGTCTAAAAAGCATTCATGTTACAAAGCGAGATTTGTTTTACACTGATGTGAAGTTGTTTCAGGATCAGACACAGTCTGACGCTGTTCTTGATGATGTTTCGTGTATGCTTGGGTGTACTAGGTCTTCTCTTAACGTGATTGCGGCGGAGAAGGGGGTGGTTGTTGGGAGATTGATTTTTAGTGATAATGGGGATATGATTGATTGCACCAAAATGGGAATGGGAGGGAAAGCGATTCCACCGAATATTGATAGAGTTGGGGATATGCAGAGTGATGCATTATTTATTTTGTTAGTTGAGAAGGATGCTGCATATATGAGGTTAGCTGAGGATAGGTTTTACAATCGTTTTCCATGTATTATTGTGACTGCGAAAGGGCAGCCGGATGTGGCTACAAGGCTTTTTTTAAAGAAAATGAAGACCGAGTTGAAGCTGCCGGTTTTGGCATTAGTTGATAGTGATCCATATGGGTTGAAGATTTTATCTGTTTATGGCTGTGGGTCGAAGAATATGTCTTATGATAGTGCGAATTTGACCACACCGGATATTAAATGGCTGGGGATTAGGCCTAGTGATTTGGACAAGTATAAGATTCCTGAGCAATGTAGGTTGCCGATGACTGAGCAGGATATCAAGACTGGGAAGGATTTGTTGGAGGAGGATTTCGTGAAGAAGAATCCAGGGTGGGTTGAGGAGTTGAGTTTGATGGTAAAGACTAAACAGAAGGCTGAGATTCAGGCTCTGAGTTCGTTTGGGTTTCAGTATTTATCTGAGGTTTATTTGCCTTTGAAGTTGCAGCAGCAGGATTGGCTTTGAGGGCCATTTGGGAGCTGAGGAAACACCATTGTACGTATTTTCCTGTTTGCAGCTGTAATGAGAACTGGGATGATTTTATGTTGTTGCTTAAATGTCGATGTAGTCTTTCACTTCATCAATGATAATAATATTTGGTTTTGCTCATCTGGGAGTTTTTATCTGTTTCCAAGCGCTAACTAATCTTCAGGGGATTTTAAGGTGTTCTACATTCCTCTTAACCTATCCATGTCTATGCAACTCTCCAGACGACTTCACGTAAATATGGGGCAAGAAATTGCAAGAGGTGGCTGAGATTCCGTAAGTAACTCTGCTAGTACTTTCGAAGAAAGGGGAAAATGAAATAGGAACAGCCGTGCTATTGGTAAGAAAGTAATTGTTGTTTTTTGCAAGTAGATAATGAAGTTACTAGCCAGGTTTGTGTTAAACTGCAGGCTTTCAGCCATTATAAGTGGAGAGCAGAATTAAAAACTACAGCTAGTTTTAGGGAAGAAAACGGAACATAGCAGAAATCACAGAATCTTTTATCCGATATTTTATAGTGTATTCCATGGTACAACTGGAAAATGGCATCACAAGTCAGTGTTCAAATGCATTGACTTGTTCTGCGTTATTAGAAGAAAAAAGAAAAAAACTTAGTTATATACAAAATTTGTCATTTGTACGTACATAAAGAATAATCACCTTCTGATGGCACCTACTCTTCTCTGCAGCCATTCATGCAGTGATTTCCGTCTAACCTTCAACCTCTGTGTAACTACTATGGGGCGTCTTGTGGAAGATGCCATTTTATTGTTCCTTGCTAACCTCACTACCAAGTCCGGACCTGGATCTAGAGAGCTTTTCGAATCTGTCTTTATGTCATCTAAATGTCCTGGGACTGCAACCAGAACCTCAAGCCCTAACTCATTCCGCAGAAGTTCAATTATTGCATTTTTCACCTCTGAATCTCGTTTGGATGCCGGATCTACTTTACTGACATCCAAGGTGATCCACATGTCTTCTTTTACTGAATAACCTGCAACAAGAAATTAGCATAACGTCAGAATGCTCAAGGTTATGTGCATTCAGCAGCCTCATGTACTAATCACTCCCCCTTTTTGTTCGGGTAGATTTCAAATATGTAAATATGCTCAATGATCCATTAAGGGCACTGTTGCTACCATACCTGAAGTATAGTTCTCTTTGATCATTCGAAGAACTGCAAGAACTACAATCCGAGCTTCAACCTGTAAATTCACGGTAAAGAAACTGAGAACAGAAATTGAGCAAGAATTCTTATTCTTGAGCTTAGTGGTAATGCAAATTGTCTAATATCAGAGCAACCAACTCCAAACCACGATCTGCTCTCAAAGACAACGAGAGAGTAAACAGGATCAAAATTGGAGTCTCATAACCTAACCTGACTTCCTGCAACCAATATCTAACAAAAACAAAACAATGTTTCAACATTCACTTGATAATGTTTACTGTACCTTTGTCAGGCCCTGGAGGTCAATTGCTAGGTTTTCAGAAATATTGTTCTGCAAGTGTGCTGCAACTTTCTCAAGAAGTAGACTACGAGGTCTTCCTAGGTCAGTTCTTTTACAAGAAGCAAACCCACCCTGGATCTGATTATTATCTTGTATTACTCCTTCACACCATTCTTCAATTAGCTGTTTGAGATAGTAGTCATTTGATTTATACCTGCAATGTCAGCATGCTCTCGTAAGGAAAATGCATCCACCTGGTTTTACATCAAATTGCCTCAAGATAAGGGGCAGTGACAGGAATAATCCTGTCAACCAATCCTTTTTACGTGAACGTATTTAGAATGAAAAGGAAAAAACATGGGCGTATCTACGTAGCATGCTTGAGATTGAGAAATCAACAAAAAGCAAGGTAAAATTTGCAGTTCCTAACAATAGATTTTAACGAGCACAATGTCCTCCAGGGAAAAAGAAAGCAGCACATTTCTAACATGATAGATCAGTTTCCAGAAAGACACAGTTTACAAACATCATAGGACTTGCTAGCATACCCTGCTTTCCTCATATCCTGGTATATAGCAAGGCATTGTTGTACTTCTCGCAAGGAACCATATCTAGTGCGAGCTCTTAGAAGTGTATTATATGTCACCTGGGAGGGGAAAAGGAAGTTTAAATTAATTTTTCAAGCTGGTATGTTTTGAGAATGAACATTTTTTTCTGTTCAGAAAATGATCTGCAATGGCTTATATGTGAACATGGAAAAATGCAAAACAAAATTCATATAACTTCTTTTACATTTTTGTAACACGTACAACTGCTTTCACTGAACAAATCAAGATCCCTTTCTAGTTTTAGGTGTCCTGAACAAATTTTTGCTTAGGCATACTTCTTTTCTTTAGCATTATGGAGCATTACAATTGAAGAAAACAAGCATTAAAAGCTCTCAGCACTTACCAAATTAGGATTTATCTGACATCTTTTCATTTCTGCAAATAACGAAAATGCCAGCTTCAAATTTTTAGTTTCTACACAAACCTATGAACAAAAGCGCATGATGAATCAGCACATAAAGCCAATTCAGTTTTCATAATGCAACAGTGACCATATATTCAAGTGCAAATGTTATCGACATTCATCAAAATCAATTTTATTGGAATAGAAAGCCTCAAACCTTGATAGCTGTTGTATATGCAACAACATCAGGTTCAACTCCAGCCATACGCATGCTCTTCAAAATCTGCACTGAAAAGAGAAGTATTAGAGAGCTTATTTTCCTTCAAGTTCAACAAAGTAGAAAGAAAAGAAGCGAGAGAGAGAGAGAGATAAACCAGTGGCCAGGAAAAGCAGAAGACTTGTTAGAGAAAGAAAGCGGTCCTAGAAATTATGAAAAGGCATTGAGAAAGAAAAGAAAATCAAGTCTGCTCCAACTTTTTCGCTTTAAAGAATGTATGTAGACAGTTCTTTTGAATGGAAGTTTAATCAGCGTAGCCAATATCATACAATTATTCAATTTATGGAATACCAGAAGGAAGGAGCAGCAGGCAAGATATGACAAGACATTGAGAACTTTTTCTTGTTAGTTTCCTTTTGTTTTGCTCGTACAATGACAAGTTGGTTCAACACCCAAATTCAATTAGATGTGACTGTTATTTTAAAGAAATATTCCAATAACAGATATAAGAAATTCAACTACAAAGTAAAAAGCAAAGATCTTGTAAATTCCAATAGAAAATGTGTTACCTGTACAGCACCAGATACATTGCCTGAGACTCCACATATGTCAATCAAGATTGACCAGCTTATATGATTAGGCGAAATTCCTACTGTCTTCATCTCATCCATTAAGGCTTTTGCACGGTGGTAATCACTACCACATGCTTTCATTAACATATGATATGTTGCGGGAGTGGGAGTGAAGGGAAATTTCTTAATAAAGTTTAAATGATGTGAATTTGGAACAATGTTCGTCATGTTAGGGCAGTGTTTCTGTGCATGCTCAATCTCATCTGCATTGCCACTGTGATCTCCATGAAAAACCTCCTGGGCTTCACTTCCCTTCCAGCACTGGAAAAGACGAAAAGCTCTGTCATATTGACAAGCCTGAACACATGCATGTAAAAGGATGTTGCAACACTGAGAATTTGGCTTGCATCCAGATAGGAGCATCTCTTCAAATAACTGAATTGCCTGCTCTACAAGACCTGCATTGGCGCATGCACTGATCAATGATGACCATATATGCATGTTAGGGGTGACTCCGGATGATAGCATATCTTCTTTAATTTTAAGTGCCATCTGCCACATTTTTGCATCTGCGAAGATCTGGAGAATTCATAGAGTAGAGAAGTTCTGAGGAAACATAGCCAGTGCATGAAAATAAAATAAACTAAACAGGGAAACAAGATTTTTCATGGAACAGATTAAGAGATTGACAGTGCATTCTTTTCTATCAGTGAGATCGACATTCATATCCTGCACAGAGATATACCTTTACGATCATGCAGTATGTAAAGACATCCAACTTCAACACTTCTGCTGATTCCAACTGCTTTACTTCCCTATAAATGTCTTTGGCTAAGTCCACTCTTCCAGCAATACAGCATGCCTTCAACAGTATGTTATAAGATGCCACATCTGCTGTGACACCAAGATTCTGGATTTATAGCAAAAGGGTATTAAAATATTTTATAGATAAAATTTCTGCACACATATTTTGGCATTTAAGCAGTCTTTAGGATTCTAAAGAAAAAAGGAAAGATGATAACAGTTTACTAGAACTGATTTTCACATGGATGCCTTGTGTTTTCATAGAAGTTTCGACTGGAAAGGGGGGGGGATTTTATTACATTTTGCAAATAATTATCTATAAGATAATAAAAGGTGAGGAGAAACTAGAAATGAAGAATATCATCTAAAAGTTTGATTGTTTTGTATGTCTGTTGACAAATAATGAAAGAGCTTCAAGTCAAAAGCTTAATGATGATACAAAGGTAAAAGGCTTTGAAAAATTTGCAAATACAATGGAACTCACCTGTAAAAGATGTGTTCATTGAGTGTGAGTTTGTGCTCGTGTTGGTTTTTGTATGTGTGGGTATGCACGCATGCATTGTGTGTGTGGATGTGTTTGGGGGGGGGGGGCTGAGAGTTACTTGCATATTCTTGAATACACTGAATGTGTAGCCCAAATCATGGGCATTGACATTCATGAGACTGTTGAAAACATAAACATTTGGGATGACCTTCCGATTGATCAAGTCCTGCAGCAAGATTCATTTGTCAATTTCATATCCTTGCCAGCAAAACAAATTGCTAAAATGTTGCAAAACATGTGACAAGTGCATGTTCAAAGCCATCGAGAAGTTGACTCGGAGAGTAACAAGTACCAAGATGACAAGCAATTATGAATTTGCAAGACTAGAAAAATGCTATCCCCTGTATCTATAAGATAAACACAAAACTCAGTTCCAGCATGCCCAAAAATTATGGCTTATTAGCTCAGAAGATCTGATACAGGAAACCCATGCTCAGGATGGACCTGGGGGTTGAGGGGGACTAAACGGGAAAGATAAACCCACTCTTCTATGTAGAAGGAATAAGCACATCTATGCCAACAAATAATAATAAACCCATTATTTGTTGACAATTTGAATAGTTTGATACTAATTCTTCCAGTAAAATGGGCCAAATTTCACCAACTCCATTTTTTCTTTGTTTTCTTGCAACCCTAACTAAATAATCTAAGAATGCTCAGCAATCAATTTGATTGAAAGCAAGAAATGGATGCAAACAAGGTGGCTACGTATTGCCACAAAACAAAATTGATCATGGAAAAGATGGACTATTTAATGTCAATATGCAAACTAAACCAGAAGCGAGACATTTAAACTAAATGAAGCTCATAAACAAATCCAAAGAACTTTAGCAGATGAAGGAATTCATGTCAATTACCTCATAAATATACCTAGATTTCATGTAGTCACCACAAAGACCACAGACGTCAATTATAGTACGATGTAAATACATGTTAGGAACACTCAATTTATGCTTAGCTTCATCATAGGCAACCAAAGCAGAATCCAGGTGCCCTTTTCTTCCAAATTCACTTATAATGTTGCAAAATAATATGCGTCCTTCACCTGGAAATATAGCTGCATACCTGCATCAAGCAACACTTGTACTTGTAGCATCCATCATATACTATGGAATATATAAAAAATGTAGACACATATTCAATGCAACAAATATGTTTCACTGATTTTTAATAAAAAATCAAACCAATAAAATTTGCAAAGAGTGATGTGATCATACCGCACAGCCATCTTTGGATTAAGCTTGTCAACACAGATTTTTATGATGTAAGATGGGTCCACTAGTTCTTTGAAGGAGAAGCAAAACCCTGATCAGCCACAAAACATCAGTTACGTATACAATGCAAAGCTTCTCAATTATAACATTGTAACTACTAACCAAAGCTGAATTCTGAATGATAGAAAATTTAAATTTTCTTGTAGATATTGGTGATTGAAGAAAATTACCTGCAAGAGTCTCCATTATGTATACAACTTGCTCCACATCACCACAATTCACAATCCTGATACACTCTTTTTTAAGCAAATCAATAGCAACCCCATCAAGAAACTTCAAAATGGAAACTCCCAGTTCCTCAGTTTTTTTCAAAAACCGAACAACACAGTCTACATTTCCTTGTTGAAGATTCTTTGAAATACCCTTTGCCACAGGACCCACACTTAATGCAGCAACAAAACTTGAAGGCTCGACACCTGAAGCAATCACTGACTCCGCAATCATCACAAAGTCTTGGAGGCGGCCATCCTCGGCTAGCTTTGAAGCAAGGTTGGCATGGTAATCGAGGAGGGAGGAGGAGTTATGGTTTTGGCGAAATGGGATGGTGGAGAGGAGAGGAGGAGAGCGGGAATGGACGGCAGGGATTGGTTTGGAGGGAGCGTGGAGTGATGGGGTTTTGGGTTTGGGTTTCGGAGAGTGGTGGTGGTGGTGAGGAGTGGAGGAGGGGTTTGTCGGAGGAGTAACAGTGGAGGAGCCGAGGATGAGGAGTTGTTTCATTCTTGTCCTACCGTTGAAAGCATTTTTTTTAAAAAAAATTTTTTTGGTTTTGGTTGCAGGGTTTTATGGGTTTTGGCATTTGGGAGTGGATTGAATTTGAAAGGTAGGTATTTTTGGTTAAGATACGGAGCCAAAAAAAAAAAAAAAAAAACTAACGAATGCTTGAAAAAAGAAGAAGATAATAATCTTTATAAGAACAAATATTATAATCATTGCCAAGAAATTTTAAAATATTGTCAGATATATTTAACACTTAAAAAAACTGAATAATTTAATTTGTCAATTTAAATTGAGAAATATTATCTGATAAGTAGATAATAATATAATTTCTTTAACATAATTTTAAGAAACAAAATATTAAAATGAGATTTTACTCATAAATATTTTTTTAATATCAACATCTTATAATATTAATATATACTTGGTAAAAGGTTTGCTACGGATTGGATAATTTTTTTTTAATTTTAAAAAATATGTAAAAATATATACTTGGTAAAAGGTTTGCTACGGATTGGATAACTTTTTTTAATTTTAAAAAATATGTAAAAATCGCTAACGTGTTTTTTTATTTATAAGTAAAATTTTGAATATAAACTCAAAATTTAATGTATATAAAGTTAATTTTTCTTTTTCAAAATATTAAGATGACGATATCTTCAATTGAGTCGGGTCAGCTTGAGTTAACTTATCAAAGGATTAAATAATTTTTTTGAAAAAACATATTTAATTATATGACAATAAAAATATGAAAGCAACCAGATAAATTTTTTTTAAAAAAAATAGTGATGAATTGTGAAAAAATTGCTAATATTATAAAAATATAGATATACTTTTATTCAAAAACAAAGTAAAAATTGAATGATGTTTAATAAAATAATATCTAAAATATATTCTTTATAAATTTATAATATTTTAAAATAATTAATTTCAAAAAAATTGAAATCTATGAAATGAAAAAGGAAAAAAATATCATGTTTATGCGTCTGATATTAATAAAAAAACTTAAGTGCACTTACTTTTTTTTTATAGTATCGTCCAAGGGATTGACAAATTGACTTTTGGGCTGCTTCCTAAAATCTAACCACTATAATGGTGGCTAAAAAATCAAGGAGTTTTCTTAAAATTTATTTTTCTATTTATTTTCACCCAAAACACCATAAAAACCTATATAAACTCCATAAAATCACTAAAAAACAAAAAATCAACCAAATAAAAAAAGATAAAGATCGTACATGATTTACTTTTCCCATCAAGTTTAGATGGAAAAACTATCTTCAATAAACTTCTCTCGAGAAGAGAAACTCATATAACAAAGATTTTTTTTTTTATGATTGGATTATGGTTACCTGACAACCTTACTGTTTTCCGACGAGTTTCTCTCTATTCTCTGAAATCTAGAGACCTAAAAATAAATAAAATAAACTTGTAGACCAAAATAAAAATTCTAAAATTTTAAGATTGACTGTATTTTCTCTATACTTTACATTGTGATCATCTCACTTTTAATTTTTTTTTCTTTTCATGACAATTCAAGACTTTATCTCATGAAATTGGATCAGAAAAGGACTCAATCAAGATAAAAAAAGCTTGAAGATAAAATTGAAAAAAAATATTAATAAAAAAGAAGAAGGAGATGATTTAATATTCATATGAACAGTGAAATACCATAAAAAAATCTACTTTATTTTTTAAAAAATATAGTTGTAATCAAACAAATAAAATCATATTAACAATTAACCAATAATCTAAAACATAATAGATGTTTATTATTTATTAATAATAGATATAGACTCAAAAATATTGTAGATTCCATGTTCAAATGACAATGTTGAAATTTTACAAAATTCTAAGTTTGTGACTTTGTCTTTATTACTCTTGATAGCTCATTTTTGCGCACAATTTACCTAGCAGAACCAAGTAACACAAGTGGCATTATTGAAATGCAAAAATGGCTTTTTATTGTGAATTAATGTACAAATCTTTTCAACTTTTCTGATTTAATTCTCACTAAGTTAGAAGATCATTGTGGGATGAAAACATTGTGCTATAATGCTTTTTTAAAAGAAATTGTTCAATTTAAGACAATTTGGTCCAATAACTTTGCGAGTTACTTACAATGCTATTCTTAATTTTCATATAGCTAGAAAATACTTGTTTCTAAGAATGCCATGAAACTGAATGACAAGCTTCTCCTCCTCTAGAATTAAAGGATGTCATTTAATATTAGATCGAAGATAGCTTGTCCATCTAAGCCTACAATTCTTTCCATAGTGAAAAAGACATGAAAACAAAAATAATTTTTCTTGTTTTTAAGAGGAAATGAGGGAGGTGAGATGGGCTGCTTATTAGATACCAAAGATTAATGGAGAATAAAAGAGAGGGTAGGGAAGTTAGTGTGTGATTGCTTGTGATTTAGGGTTAAGTGAAAGTGAAGAAATTCTATTTATATATATAATTGGTTCAAATTTGGTAGAACTGGTTCTTTTGATTTTAGCTCTCTGAAATAAAAATCAGATCGAACCAAATTTATTTTCTTATTTTTAAATTTGTTTTTTTCTTGGTTTGGTTTGTTCGGTTATTTTTTTTGTTTTCTTGGTTGTTCAATTTTTTTAATACCCTAACTTTCTATGAGGTTTACAATTCTTTAAATAAACTTAAAACTTACCTAAATCAATAAGGAAACCCAAAAAATAAAGAAAAAGGCAATAAAAATCCTAATCAAACTATGAAAAACATCCTAAATAAAGTTGGAATAATAATAATAATAAAAACTTAAACCAAGTAAGAAAAAGAATCCTAAATTAACTAGAAAAATATAACAAATCTCAAATAGTAATTTCTAGGCATTATTGAAAAGTCTTCCTAATCTCCAATTGATATGAAATTTTAACCCTAAATAATACAAGACCTTTGGAATATTTTAGAGAAATTTCATATCAATCTAACAATTGGATCAAAATTTATGCCAATTAATATAAAATTACATATTAGGGAAAAATCTCTTACATTTTTCTTTCGAGGTTAGAAAGAACTTGTCATCAAGTTTTGGTTATTCATTTGCCTACTTTATTGTGTTGTCTACCATTAAAAATGATGTTATGCTTTTGCGCTCCACTTACCTCTAACATGTTGACATTATATAGTTAGCTAACTTAGATAAACTTGGCCAATAATTAATGCCTATAACACTTTGAATCTTTACAGAACCATTATTACTCTTCAATGGTTTGTTTCACATAGTAACCTTTCTTATATAATTATGATCCTCCACAATCTTGTTCTTATCTTAATTCTCTTTCTTCTATATAAACTTGGATAAAAACAATATATTTTTATCCTTACTCTTAACAGCCACCCCTTCTCTTATGAGCGCCAATACAATAAGTTTTCTCTATATACTTGGAGTATATGTTTTACATCATCAATCATGCACGAGATTTATATTATATTGCCATGGTTTATCTAATGATAGATGACATGCATCTAAAGACATTATATTACATCAAATACTAGCAAAATATCTCTTGCATATAAAAAACAAAATAAGACAACGTTCATCCATGATTACCTAGTTATCTTGATTCCACCACTTTAATTTGTAGGGCTTGAGGTATTTTTCTATCTTAAACTGCAACTTCTCTATTACCTCAGCTGATACCATGTTCTCATAACTACCACTGTCAATTATCAAAATATATACCTTGTCTATGATGGTACAAGTTGAATATAATAAAGGCATGGCCAATCTTCGCCCAAATTACTTTTATGAGCAAACAAGGTTTTTTGGTTGGCTAAGTTAGCATTGCTATTACCTTGTAAAACCCCGTCACTACCATTTAAATTATTATAAATAAGATCAATAATATTTTTATTAGGTTCTTCTACCAACAATTTTTTTTTATCTAGGTGACCTTTTAATTTAAGGTACTAAAAAAACTTAGATGCCTTAACTTACCACACTTAAAATACTAGAATTTAAAACTAGTTCAAGAACTTGAACCCTGACCTGTGGTTTGTTTAGTTGCTAATTCAGGTTGAATGAATGAATTTTATTTGTTTGTACACAACTTTTTATTTATTATGGCCAAATCAAAAGTCACCATTATTAGTTATTCTAGTAACCTATTATTTACCCACAACTAAAGCCCGGTAACAGGCTTAAGAAAATATCTATAAAGATAGTAAATATAACATATCTTTGATGGATCATTGTAATCCACTTAAGTACTTAGCAACTAATTGCTTTTATGGTTATGACAGATCATTCCTAGCCACAAATTGGTAAAAATCATTAATGTATTCATCAACAGTTCTTCCTTTTGTAATTTATTAATGTATGGATTCATTGATATAAAGTCTAAGTGTACTTGAATGAAAAAAAAGTGTCTATTCATCTTTTCTTAATCATTAATCTTCTATTTTCCTTGTCTCTCCTGAGACCTCTTTAATTATTCTCACCAAGCATAAACTTGACCCTTTAATCAAAATGCAATAAGCTTCACTCGTATCTATTTTGTAATTTTTTTATATTAAAAAATGATTTCCACCGTACTCATCCAAAATATGAACTTTCTTGTTTGTAAAATTCCTATAAATTTAAGGCTTTTAATGCAATATCCAAAATCTCCAGTTCTATTTAAATATTATTTTTTATGATTCCTCAAGTTTCTTATTTTCACTAGCTAATGAGTTAATTTTGCAATTTGTTTTTGCATGAAGTACCACTAGCTTCTGAATGTGTTTTTTTTTTTTATATATATATATATAGAAGAAACCTCCACGTCCTTCTCTACCCAAACATGTTCTATTTTATGATCTTTTTCAGCCATGATTATTCATCCACATACAACAAATAAAATAACATGAGATTGCAATACACAACAAACAATAACTTAGAATCATTAGGCTTTAATACAACTGACACAAATAAAAGTAACACAATAAAAACAACAAGCATAAGATTACAAAATTATGCTAAAAAAAAGACCATAAAGAAACCCCAATTCAAAATTTTATTACTGGATATTTTTTATTTAGAAAATCCACCTTTTTAGAAGGTTTACAAATCCTTATATAAACTTAAAAACTTATATGAACCAACAAGGAAACTTGAAAATAAAGGAAAATCAATAAAAATCTTAAACAAACTAGGAAAAATATCATAAATAAAACTAGAAATATAATAAAAGAGGTCTAAATCAAATATGAAAAAGAATAATAAACCAACTAAACTAAATGAATCATAAACCAACTAAGAAAATGTAGCAAATATTGAATAGTAACTTCTAAGCAACATTAGAAAGCCTTTTTAATCTCTAATTGTTATGATTTTTTAACTCTAAAGAAAAAAACATTTGGAATCTTCTAAAAAAATATCATCTTGATACAACTGTTGGATCAAAATTTATGCCTGTTAATATAAAACAATATATTAGAAAAAATATCATATATCATTATTTCTACCCTTTTTCCAATTTCAAAACTACTTCTTATCTCTTTAATAATGTAGTCCACTTTGTTTAAGTTTCTTTATTAATTTCATTTCCAACATCTTCTTTTTATATCTGATATTTTTTTTTCATAGTTAGAAAAGATAAAATGAAAGAGAGCGGTTGAGAGATTAAGCACAACTTTGATTGGTTCATGTCTAACCAAGGTTCCAATCCTTGATGGTCTTCTTCCTTATTTGTTTTTATCCCATTTCATCTCTAATTTGTTTGAACTTCTTCAGAAATGTTTTTTTTTTTCTGCATAGATAATGCGAGAATGAGAAAACCTAAAAGCGAAAATAGTTTACTCTATTTTTTTTTTGTTAAAAGAAATAAGACAAAAGAAAGCAACTGAGAGATTAAAAAAACTTTATCTGGTCCAAATCTAATGTATTTTTTTTTCTCACTTTCCTTTCAAGTTTTATAGGTGCAAAATAAAAACCAAAAAATTAGGTTTATAAGTTGTTGTAGATATATAAGAATTTTTAGAGGTAGATAAAGAAAACATTGTGGCCATAAGGAATTCAAGGGGGAACTTTACACACGCGCGCGCGCGCGCACGCACAACATTCTTAATATTTATGCATAAATTTCATATAATAAATCCAAAAATAGTGTAATTTTTTTTTATCATAATTTAGAAATCTATCAAATTTTTGGCAGAGTTTCCTCTGTACTTGGAAATTGTAAGTTATTGACAAAAAAAAGTTGCTACACTTCAATGTTCATTCAATCCACATTTCATTTATTGTCCAATCATCTTGAACTTATCACATCACTACTCAACACATCATATTCGTCACATTTCATTATGGTTCAATTGAATCATTCATACAATAATTAGAACAAGATAACATATAAATTAAACTAAGTATAATTTATATATTATGTTAAAAATTTAATACAAACATTATCAAAATAAAATCTACATCGGATAGTCATGAATTTAGTTAACATTTAAGTCCAACATATTGTAAAATCCTAGAATAGTAATTACAATAAGTAATTACCATTCATATTATCATCTCTCAAAATTACACATAATATGTAACATCATTAATATTGTTATCATAAAAAAAAAACTATACACCATATGCAACTTTATTAATATTCTTATAAATACAAAATGTAAGGGTTCCATCATGAATTAGACCCGATGAAATTGAAAGGATCTTGAAATCATTTTATACCATTAATCAATTAATATGACATAAAGTTTTCAATGCAATATAATAAATTTATTGAATAATCTAAAGTATATACTTTCATTCATTAACTTAATTCCTCTTTATCGTTTCTTCAAATTAATAAAACAATCTCTTAACTTGAACCCGGATAAGAGACCCTAATTTAGAGTAACTTCTGTACAACCTAGAAACATGGTATTAGTCCTATTCAGGATATCTAATTTTATAGTCCAGAATTAGAACACCAGCTAGTTTTTAAATCAAGAACTAGTTATCATGAGAAAATGTCTAGACCATTTTGGCTACTTGAAAAATAGATATTTTCGGCCATAAACTCCTTTTCTTTTTATATCCTTAACTCCTTTTTCATTTTCTTATTTAATTGTATTATGCTTTAATTTTTATTATATTATTATTTTTAATTTATCTCTAGATTTACAACACACACAATCAATACCTATTTGTCTATCCCTTCTTGATTTTTACATGCATAGAGAATATGTTTTGGCTGATATGGCTGATTTTTACATTTCATTCGTAACTAGCATGCAAATGTATGCAGCTTGATAAATTTAAAGAGTTACTTCTCTAATGTTACAAAAACACAGTGGGTTTTTCATAAGAGAAAAAAGTGGGTTCTTTTTTTTTTTTATACAGTTTGGTAAATAAATCTTTTAATTTATTTTTATATCAATAAATTAAAATTATTGAAAAACACTAAAATCATTAATTTAATGTTTTTCAAAATAAATGCATTTTAAAAATTATTTAAAAACACAAATTACTGCATTCCCAAACATATAAGTATACAATCTCAATCTTTCAGTCTAGAGATACCATCGTTAATTTAAGCCCAAAATCAATTCTAAGTGTGTTTTTTGTATTGTAATGCACATGTTTTTTTTAAGAATCTTTTTTCTTGAAAATATATTAAATTTATTATTTTTATATTTTATATTTTTTAACATTAACATATAAAACCATAAAAAATATTAATTTAATATTTTTTAAAGTAAAATATTTTTTCCCTACTCCCTTTT
>Ga0325411_1004239_pt1 | contig 16136 bp, 5 predicted proteins | sample PopdelMetagenome_13_FD_206181 | JGI IMG/M metagenome (GOLD analysis project Ga0325411, IMG submission 206181) | Populus deltoides microbial communities from Bellville, Georgia, United States - Xylem-PdIQD-R4 | ecosystem: Host-associated > Plants > Phyllosphere > Stem > Wood/Secondary xylem...
TGGTCCCCATGTTTTATATTTCTTAAAAATATAAAATGTGATATATCTATTATGAGATTTTTATCTTATTTCTTTTAAAAAATTATTTCCCTTCTATTAACCTAAAAAAATAGAGACAAAAAATAAAAAAAATCATAAGAATATATAATATTATAGGAATGAATTATATCTCAAATTAATATATCAGTCTCAAGACTTTCTATTAAATCTTGTTTGACTGCATTTGATTTATTTATTTTATTATGATTGATATTATTGTAATTTTATTGAATTTTTATTTTCTATAATATTATATATCTATAATTAATTTTTTGACAAGGTTTATAATTTAACATGTAAGAACTTGATTGAGAAATAATTTCAAGAGCTAAATTGTATTTGCTGTAAAATATTGCGAGAAAAAAATCAATTAAGACTTTTTTTTAAAATAACTAAAGTATACGGACCAGAGTAAAATTAATTAAAAAATTAAGAATCAAAATGTAAATCAACAAAGATTTTATGTTATGGAAATATGACACACCATTTTAGTGATGGGAAAATCATCCATGTCTTTCCCCACCATTTACATGATCATGATGAGAAAAATTGATGGAAACAACATAAAACTCATAAATGACAATGCATGTGTGGGCTTGCGAGCACTATAAAATTATAAAATGACCATGGCCAGCAGTGACCAGGCAACATCTCAGCAATCGACCGATGACCGATGACCGGCAGATATAGGTCAACTACTTGATAAGGTCACTATTTGATATCAAATTAACATGAAAAAAAAAAAAAAACTCATGAAAAAGACTCTGGAACACATGTATTCAAATTTTTTTTTTTATTAACATAAATATTCAATCCAGTTTCTGCATATCTCGACTAATTCTATGAGCAAGTTAATAATCATATAAACTTCCAGTAATTATCATATTACCAACTACAAAATTAAAATTTAAAATTACAAAGAAAATAAATTTTTTTAATTTTAAATTTTTTTCACTGAACTATTTAATAGATAATTATATCCAGTTATTGACAGGGAGAGAGATCGATGGAATAATTTAGAGAAGAGGATCGAATGCAGTTGATTGCTTGCTGAACCCACCACGCCTTTGTATCTGCCTTCGTCCTGACAAAATATGGTGGTTTCTATGGGTAAATCATGAAAAGAGCATCATCGTCGAGTATTTTTAACGCCACTTTCCATGCAAGTCTCCATCTATTTCACTGCATTTTGAAGTTTTTGGTGCCGGGTGTATCAGAGAATAAGCGGACGACTGGGTTTGTGATTTTTTTCCCTCCGTGTACAAAATTTTACTCCTGTAATATTGTTAATATTTTTTTTTTAATAGCCTGTTTAATTTTGTATTTTAAAATAAATTTATTTTTTTATTTTTTCATTGCTTCCAATTATTTTTTATGTTTTTAGTTTGTTTTGATTTCAAAATTAAATATTTTTTTAAAAAATAATATTTTAATATATTTTCAAACAAAAAGTATTTTAAAAAATAATTATCATTACCATCAATGTTTTCTTGTTTTTTAATAAGTTTTAATGATTTTTCTTTCCTGGAGTTTTGGGAGATTTTTTTAGAGCTCGTAAAAAATTATCTTGATTCTGGTTTATTTTCATACATTAAAACTTAATTTAGTTATCTCTTTGGTCCTATAAAATATCATTATTAATGTTCAATTGTATATGCATGTCTTTCACCGCCTCATCTTTGATCAATTCCATCATAAAGATTGTCTGTGCATACGAACACAGATAAAAATATTATGATAATTTCATGGGTGTTTGGAAATGCTCCTGTATTTTATTTTTAGCTGTTTTTAAAAGATATTTTTTATTTTAAAAAATATTAAATTGATATTTTTTTTATAATTTTTAGGTGGTTATAATATGCTAATATAAAAAATAAAAATAAAAAATTATTTAAAAAAAATATCATACACCGTGATTACAATCACAAACTCATACAATATCTTTCACAACTTAACCTAACTCAACAATCAATGTTTTTATTAGAAAAGAATAGCATAACAAAAAAATTACATAAATCATAATGGAAAGCTTGATTTATTTGCTAAAAAAACAAATTCATTTTAAGAAAAGAGTCATCAAAAAAATAATTATTAATTTCTTATTTTATATTTGATTGTGCTGTCATATAAAAACTAACCTTAATTTTTTATATTTAATGCACATTGAAAAAAAATTCCTTTCTCACACAAATAAAGAGAGCTTAAGCTAATATTTAATGGCACATTTACCCCCAACATACAAAGCTTCTTCTTTTTTTTTTTTTTAAAAAAAGAAGTTAAATGTATCAAACCTTTTCTAAACTTCTAGTCATTGATCCCTCAACTAAAAAAGTTAGACTCCAAATTTGACCCATTTGAAATTGAATAATTTATTAGATTTTATTGGGTGCAAATGGATCCTGCCAAGAAACCAGCCGAACTAACAATGTCCTCTCAGCAGTATAAAATACCTAGCTCACAGATCTAAGAAAACACACCAGGCAAACCTCCAAAACCATGGCTCCACTGTAGGGAAGCTTTAATTTGTCTTTCGTTCTTGCAAAGCCAACTATACTCTTTGGACCATCATCTCCTGTGACAAATGGACATTTTAGAGAGATGCTCTTGCTTGTAGTGCTGGCTGCGGTGATCCTCCGAGCAATGGAATCTCTCTCCTGGTGAGCATGAAAGACACCTGTGGATAAAAAGCACAAGCCAAACACTGGAGTTACGATGAAACCTACCTCAATGAAGGACACGTAACCCCTGGACATTCTTCGAAATTACAATGCTGTACTTGACCTTAGAACACACGTCGGGGATGTCTGTACGTTACTTCAGACGCAAGTTAACTTTTAAAGTGACCTTTTTTTTTCATGATGATTAGAACACAGTATTTCACATTTAATATTAAAAACTAATATAAATAACAACTTGGAATTTTATTAAACAATTTGAGTTTTTGAATTTAACCTGTTGTTTAGCAATGAACACTCTCTAATTGTTTTGATAAATAAGATAAATTCAGGCTACACATATATTTTTAATAATCTCGATTTTTTCTTACATTGAAAAACGACAACGTAGTACCAGGACAACAATCTAGTACTATTGCTATACCATTATAAAACCCACACCTATCATTATCTTAAAAAATCGAGTCAAAAATCATTTGACTTGGATTTTTTTGTCAAATCGTAAGAGAACTAGATCCATTGTCGTTTTCTAACACTTAAACTCTTAAAATTGTTTTTTTTAATTTTTTATCACCGAGCCGAACCTCCTTGTACAAGTTAAAAAACCAACAGCAAACCCAATTAAAATATGGCCCAAGTCCACGCAATCACTTGTAATCCTAACTCTAATCCATGCTTAACTAACTAACACTAAAAATATCAAAATAAAACCGCACCCTTCCGAAATATCATTTTCACCACCTCAACCAACGTGAAAAGAATCCAATGACAAAACAGAAAAGACTCTTTGCCTACCAAAGTTTCCTTGCCGCTACTATCAGATTCACCCACCGGAAAAAAACACACACCACAACGCTCCTAAGACGAACGGTCACTACACGCGCGAGCCCCTACCGCAGTTATTTACACGCTCCCCTTCTCTGTCGTCCGCAAACAGAGACAAAGCAACAGAGAGAGGGCAAAAGTGAGAGAGAGAGAGAGAGAGTATGTTCTGTGTGTATTCTCACAGATTCATTAAAGAGAAAAACAAACACTCCTGCTAAAACTAAAACTAAAACTAAAACTAAAATAAAATAAAACAAAAGGCAAAAGCACTATTGCGACTCGTCCCCTCTCTCTAGAGTTATCTTCTCTTCTCTTCTCATCTCTTCTGTTCCCTTCCCTTCCCTTCCCTTCCCTTCTTCATTCTTATCTCTTCCCTGTTTATGTAGATGAAGGAGCGCTAGGGTTCTTTTTCTAGATCTTCTTCCTCGTGTTTTTCGAGGTATGCTAGGAGCAATCCTTTTTTTCGCATTTTAGTTTCATACAATTTTTTTATTTTATTTTTCTCTGGTTTATGTTGTTAGCCTGCTTTTCAAAGTTGTGACGTTACTGTTTTTTTTTTTTTTTTAAATTTTCCGTGACCTTTTTTGCTTATTCAGTACTTTTATTTTCTGTGGAAATGAGATAAAAAAGTGAAGGACAGCCCGAAAAATCTTAACTCTATGCAAGCTGTGTTAGAACCCATCTTCTTCTTGTAACCTTTTGAGAAACCAAACAAGAGTTTTTGAGTGTGCTTTTCTATTAAGTTGATGAAAATGAATTTTTTTTTTTTAAATCAGTGATAGTAAACGGTTTATTTTCTTGGATATTTCTACATTTTCTGAGCAACCAAGCGGAAAAAGAAAGTTTACGGTGCAGTTTGTGAGCATTTGTTTTTTTTTTTTAATTTGAATCAATATATCATTTGATGTTTTGACTTATAATTTTGCTGTGTCTGTTTTTTTATTTTTTTTTACAGTGTTCGGTTTCAGATCTGAAGATTTAAGGATTTTTTTGTAAGCAACAGTCATTTAAAGGATCCGATGAAATATTAAAGATCATTTCGTGTAGTTTTTCTTTATACTTATGAAATATGTCGTTTTGAGTTCCGTGTTTCAATTTTCTTTTGGTATTCTGTTTCATATTTATCTGTTAAGGTTATTGCTGGTTCTTTGAATGTTTGGATTTTTGGTTTCTTTCCTATTATGAAGTCTCCTTGACTATTTAAATTACTCTTAGTTTGGTAATTAGTAACGGCTGGTTGGGATTTTTTATTCCTATATTCCAGGGTTTTCGAATTGAAGGACTTTGAATTCAAAGCCTGTTTTGATTTTGGTTCCTTAGAAGACAAGCTCTTCAACTTCAACTTGAAAAGGACTATTGGGGTTGTTTTTTCGGGTGTCTCCCGTTTGAGCCAACATGATGCAGAAGCCACCGCAGGATGATTTTCTATTGAAAGAGACCAATCCCCATCTTGGAGGAGGAAAGATCACTGGCGACAAGCTTACGAGCACCTATGATCTTGTGGAGCAGATGCAGTATCTTTATGTCCGGGTCGTTAAGGCCAAGGACTTGCCTGCGAAGGATGTTACAGGTAGTTGTGATCCTTACGTGGAAGTTAAACTTGGAAACTATAAGGGCACTACTCGGCATTTTGAGAAGAAGACGAACCCGGAGTGGAACCAGGTGTTTGCATTTTCAAAGGAGCGGATTCAGGCGTCGATGCTTGAGGTTACTGTTAAGGATAAGGATCTTGTGAAGGATGATTTCATTGGCCGGGTTTTATTTGATATGAATGAGATACCAAAGCGTGTTCCTCCTGATAGTCCTCTGGCACCACAGTGGTATCGGTTGGAGGATAGGAAAGGAGATAAATTTAAGGGTGAATTGATGCTAGCGGTATGGATGGGAACACAGGCAGATGAAGCTTTTCCAGAAGCATGGCATTCAGATGCTGCTACTGTTAGTGGAGCAGATAGTCTTGCTAATATTCGGTCCAAGGTATACCTCTCCCCGAAATTATGGTATTTGAGGGTCAATGTGATTGAAGCACAGGACCTGGTACCGAGTGATAAAGGCAGGTATCCAGAAGTATATGTTAAAGCTATCCTGGGAAATCAAGTCCTGAGAACAAGAGTTTCTCCTAGCAGGAGTATTAATCCTATGTGGAATGAGGACCTTATGTTTGTGGCATCAGAACCTTTTGAGGAGGCCTTGATTTTGAGTGTGGAGGATAGAATCGCGCCCAACAAGGATGAAGTGTTGGGGAGATGCGCAATTCCAATGCATCATGTAGACAGAAGGTTGGACCATAACCCTGTGAACACTAGGTGGTTTAATCTGGAGAAACATGTTATTGTAGAAGGGGAAAAGAAGAAAGAAATAAAGTTTGCCAGCAGGATTCACATGAGGATCTGCTTGGAGGGTGGTTATCATGTTCTGGATGAATCAACACACTATAGTAGTGATCTTCGTCCGACAGCAAAACAGCTGTGGAAGCACAGCATAGGGGTACTTGAATTGGGTATTCTCAATGCTCAGGGATTGATGCCCATGAAAGCAAAGGATGGTCGGGGAACAACTGATGCATACTGTGTGGCAAAATATGGACAGAAGTGGATTCGAACCAGAACCATCATTGACAGTTTCACGCCCAAGTGGAACGAGCAATATACTTGGGAGGTTTTCGATCCCTGTACTGTCATAACAATTGGGGTCTTTGATAATTGTCATTTGCATGGAGGGGACAAGCCCGGTGGGTCAAGGGATTCAAGGATCGGGAAGGTACGAATCCGTCTTTCCACACTTGAAACTGACAGGGTTTACACACACTCCTATCCACTGTTGGTCCTGCATCGTAATGGTGTCAAAAAGATGGGAGAAATTCATTTGGCAGTTCGTTTTACATGCTCATCATTGCTCAATATGATGCACATGTACTCACATCCTTTGCTGCCAAAGATGCACTATATCCATCCACTGACTGTCAGCCAGCTAGATAGCTTGAGGCATCAGGCCACTGTGATTGTGTCATTGAGGCTGAGCCGGTCAGAGCCACCATTAAGAAAGGAGATTGTTGAATATATGCTGGATGTGGGGTCTCACATGTGGAGTATGAGAAGAAGTAAAGCCAACTTTTTCAGAATCATGAACGTTTTCGGTGGGCTAATTGCTTTAGGGAAATGGTTTGATCAGATATGCAATTGGAAAAACCCAATCACCACTGTGCTGATTCACATTTTGTTTATAATCCTAGTCCTCTATCCAGAACTTATCTTGCCCACAATCTTCCTGTATCTCTTCCTGATTGGTGTCTGGTATTATAGACGGAGGCCAAGGCATCCTCCTCACATGGACACTCGTCTCTCTCATGCGGAGTCTGCTCATCCTGATGAATTGGATGAGGAATTTGACACGTTCCCAACTTCTCAGTCTGCTGATATTGTAAGGATGAGATATGATCGTTTGAGAAGTATTGCAGGGAGGATTCAGACTGTTGTTGGTGATTTAGCTACTCAAGGGGAGAGGCTGCAATCTTTACTGAGCTGGCGAGACCCAAGGGCCACAGCTCTGTTTGTGCTCTTTTGTCTGATTGCTGCCATTGTTCTATATATTACTCCTTTCCAAGTTGTGGCAGTTCTCATTGGATTGTATGTGCTGAGACATCCCAGGTTCCGCCACAAACTTCCTTCAGTTCCACTCAATTTCTTCCGGCGGTTGCCAGCAAGAACCGATTCCATGCTGTGAGCAAAGCCAGTTTTATCTGCAATTGCATTTTGCATCTGATCTTGTCAAGTCAGAGAAGAAGATGGTGGTTCTGGCACAACGTGTAACCTTCCTCTGAAGGTAGTAGATTTTGTGGATTTGCGGGTTATTTAAAGATATTTTAATAGGATTTCTGTTTCAACTTTCGAGCATTATGGTAATCAATCCATCTTCATTTGTAATTTTGTAGGTTTTGGTTGGAATTTAACCTTTGGTGAACCTTCTCTGTGCTTCACTACATCTAGTAGATATTGTTGTCCACTGGGATTTCTGATCTCAACCTTGTTATATTCCTGCAATGGAATGGCTTCTTTTTCCTTGGTCATTTTTTACTAAAACACAGCCTATTTCACCTGTCCTGCTCTTTTCTTTTTTCTATCAAAAAAGAATTGCCCGTTTAGATTATATTAAGGAGCACCAGCTTGTTCTTTTCTATATTGTAATGTTCTCTTGCTTGTTTGGTATTCTATCATTCCCAGGACATCCTGTATGGCCTGCGAGAAAAATTTATATCCACTTCCTGCCTTCTTGTCTAACTTACAGCAGACTCTGTTCATGTTAACCTGTGTTTATTTTACTTGATAAATTATTCAAAGTCACGGGGAAAGACAAAGATTGCCTCCCTAATTATTGGGTATTTCTATTGAACAAAAGCATATTATAAATGCTATTACTGAGCAAAGACTAGATATACATGTGCATTCTGTTTTCTATTATATTTTAGATTTGCATAAATATGCTGTATCTAATCTGCCCATGTCTACGTAAAATATCACTAAGGGATTTATTTTTTTTAATTTCACGCAGTGGATGGGAACAACGCGTGGGATCTGACTCACCAAATAAAAATGGAATAGATAAAGAACTGACAAGGATATGCTAGAAAATGAAAGTTCGGAGTTGGTTTTAAGAGGGCATGAGCTTATTGTTGTGCGATAATAAATATATACTATGGTCTTGAATAGGATAAGCTGTCCATCGTGATTCGATTGTGCCCTACAGACATTATTGTTATTATTAGGCTTTTGAGAGAAAGCTATGGTTCAAGAGATGGACCGGAACATGGTAAGGCAGGTTGACTCACTGGCTCACTCCGTTAGGGACCATGGCTTGCAATTGACAAAGCGGTGATATTCTTTAATGAAGAGGAACGCACCATCTTTATTATCTCGGTGCCCCATGACGGGAGCACGTCAAGCCACTTCGAGACCCAGATAAACTAGACATGGGGGAAAACGAGTTTCTTACTCATGGAGTGGTGCTCTGATTAATAATTAATAATATGGTTAATATTTTTATATTATTTTGATACGTTGGTATTGATTATACAAGTTAATTTAAATTAACTTAATTAATAAAAATAACATCGTGTTGAATAATTTCTTAAAAAGTTAAATCAATTTTAACATGCTCAACTCTAAATTATTATTTTTTAAAAACTCAATCTAGGATGGAATTGAGACTATTGGGTCCCAGGTCAACAAGCACCGTGATGGAATTAGGCCTAGCAGAGATGTTAAGGTGCAATCCAGGCTTGTAATAAATTGGATGGACCAATACACAATGGATCGTACATTAGACATGTTATGATTTTGTATTTTTTATTTAGAAAATCTGAATCTCAGGCCCAGCTTCCGCTGTCCTAAAATAATATAGGAAACTGTTGTTTTTATAGCGGTGAGAAAAAAAATATAAAAATTAAGAAAATTTAAAAATAATAATAATAAAAAACAAACCGTAAAAAAACCAATTAAAATTTTAAAAAATCAAACTGAATCAAACCCAAATAAAAAAAACCGAGTCAAACTAAAACCGGCTGGTTTCGACCAGTTTTAATTTTTTTTAAAAAATTTCAATTTGATAATTTTTTTGAATAAAAACCGAATGAAACAAAAAAATTATTACTTCTAATTTTTATGAATGTTGACTGTTGACTCATGTAATTTATGTATAACAATTTTTCCAAATGTAAGAGGAAGCAACGAGTACTTGAATACTTTCATTCACACACGGAATTAGGTAACATGTCTGTAAAACTACAAACCCATCAACCCCCTTGGCGTTTCTCAACGAATGACTTGTCGTCTCCCACCATCATCATTTGCGGAGGCTGACGAAAGAGTTGAGTGGTCAATCCCACGTCTTGATTTCCTCCTTCTACTTTAGAGCTCATATTTGATTTCTCTAGTTGACATCTTTGAAGATTCCTTATGGAACCCAAAATGAAATTCTTAACTTTTTAATTTAATCTGTGCTGGAATGAAATGTTTTCTTTCTATTAATATAAATAAATAACAATTAATAAAAAATTGGTGTAATATTAGGTCACAAAAAATATATCATACAACAATTAAATTTATTTGAATCTAAATTTTTTTTACAGTAACTTAAGATTTTAAAAATATATTATTAAGATGTATGAATCACTAAATTCTTAACTCGAAACAAACTTAATTTAAATATATGCAAATTAAAAAGATTATTTTAAACCATCATATGTTTGTAATAATTCTAATGATGTGTGTCAACAATAGCTGTCCATGGTAGATTATTCAAGAGGTATTGCACCATCGGAACCACATAGTAAATTTTGTCCTTTTAAAAAAGTCTCCCGGAGAAAGATGTATTTTTTGTGCTTATAAGTAACCAAGGTCCTCATCTCCTAGCCAGTGTGGGATTAATTGGTGACATCATCATAGCCCTTCGGCTTAGATAGTTGCACATGGATGACGTACCTACAATAATCCATCATGTGTAATCATTCGGGTGAAACTCAATACATTTAAGAACGATCATTCATTATTTATATGAAATTTATATATAATATTGATGACAACATGTATTAATTAATTATTTGAACTAAACAAATTATCGGTATCCAACTAATTAACTATCATTGGTTTAACTCAAACTTATTTAATCTATTTTAATAATACCTTTAAATCATTATCAATTTTATACAAAAATTCAAATTCTTCCACATCTACTGAAATTTTCAACTTAATAATAAAATTGAAAAAAATATAAAATGTACTCATTAAATAAGCCATTATTTATTTCATTATAAAACATCTAAGTCATAAAATCAAACTCAATTTTATCAAATTACAAACAAATATAATTTTTTTAAAATCTCAAACAAACCCTAACATGTATAAATCATACATTCATATAATAAATTTATAAGGAAAAAAGCTATAAAACAAGTAAATATACAAACAAATTGCCTATACTACATCAGAATGCAAAAGACAATTACATTTTAAAAATGATTTATAAAAAAAATGGGTAATTTTGCTTATTTAATGTGGAGAATCTTTAGTTTTTTTAATCCAGAATAGAGATGCTGACATAATAAGTGTTGGGGTGACCAGATTTGTGATGATGAGGCATTGATTTGTGATAAAATGAGGGGTTGCTTTTTTCTTTTTTTACAGAAAAAATGAAAGAAGAAGACGAAATAGGAAAGGGGGAGACAAGGGGTCGATTGCCAAGTTATAACTTAAACACTACCGATGGATTTACTGACAAATAGTAGCGACATGTTAATTTAGTCTATAATACCGTCTACAATAATGACACATCATTTTTTTCATTCCATCATTTCCAACTGTAATTTCATCGGTATATACCAGTATAATTGTTTTGTTGGTGTATACCGAGGGACCTAACGAGGAAATATTTCATTGGTAAATATCATTTTAATTTACCAATGATTAAAATTTTGTTGGTAATTCCATTTATGTTTGCCAATGTTCTACTAGTGGGTGGCGTCATCATAGCTTCCATACGAGGGGCTTGGGTAATCGCACGTGGTTGATGTTCCCATAAGAAAACACCAATAATAATGTGTACTCACATCTACACATGATAGCCCCCCAAAAAGTATTGTTCTACTGGAATGTCCACATAACAGATTTTATCCTTTTACAAGGCACCTCATGGAGAGATAAATGCCTTTTGATTAAATTAATCAAGTCATGAATTTACCTTTCTAGTTAACCACCTGAAATAAAATCAATTTTAGATTGATTTTTTCAAAACCTAATTTAGCTGGCTAGTTATAGGTTGACCCTCTTTCGCAAGCTTTTATATATATATATATATATATATATAAAAGCCTCCAGCGTCATTTCATATCCTTAACGATTAATTATTTTGGTTGCCGTGTTAAATATTTAAGATGTTAACTAGTGGAGTAAAGATTTGAAATTTATTATGTTTGATTTTCGTGTAGTGGGCTTCAAATTGTATAAGGATATGCACCTTTCTTGCTTTATGCCACCCATACTTGCCTATATATTCATAAAGAGTTGATAGATAGATTGTTTTTACTATAAATTCAGAGGACATGGTAATAGCAATTGATCTATGTGCTTTCCCTTAACAATGTCGAGTCGTGTTCTAACTAACTGTCAATCCAAAATATAAAGGCAAGATTACGCAATCAAATCTGGCAATAACATCTAATATATGTATATATTGCATGCGGCCATGCTTATATTTCAATAAAAGCAAAAGCTAGCTAGCTAGCGAGTAAATCTGCAATACCACGCTTCAGAAGGAGGTTGTCATTTCTAACTTTCTGTTCGAAGAGTTAATTGATCAAGTAATTATCAATAATTTTGGCTGTAATAGTTATGTTTTTATTTCATATGGGGATTCTTTATTTTTTTTTGGTAGTGTGTTGGGTTGTATTGAAAGTAATTCAATTAGCACTTGTTAGGCTTACCATTTTAATTTAATTTTTTTTCCTTAATTTTGAATCTCTCTCGCGTATGAAACGAGTTTCATATGAAGGTGCACGCACAAAAACAATGCATTAATTAGGTTTGAAAAGGAGAACAATAAACTCAGCTATCGTTCTTGTGGGCAAGAATTCAGACAGTAGAAATTAAGGAAAATAGGACTCGGAGGGAGGTGGTGCATGCACAGAATTAATTGGTGTGTGAAACCTTTGAAAAATCGCTTAGTAAATTTGTTTCTATTGTCCTTTTCAATAAAATTCAATTCATCTTTTGCTAGTTTTTCAAGTGAAGCCAAGTCAAAGTACTAGACTAAATGCAAGGTAGAAATGGAATTACTCACGCTATTAATTTAATTTGTATGCCTTAATTTTCAACTGGGATATCGATTTACAAATTAAAGAGAAGAAAAAAAAGAAGAAAATAATTTGAAGTAAATCATCAACCTGTATATATATTTGCGTGTTGGATCAATAATTTGGCTATGGATAATTATATATAGCTGCCCACCTGCATGGCCAAGGAGCAGGAAGGAAGTAGGCGTCTGGGTTAAATGAAAACATGGAAGTTTGCGATCAGGCCATAACAGAGAAAAACCCCATTCAATGTGGTTGCCAGCTAAAACAGATAACCCTAGGAAAGAGGTCCCCCTCCTGTGCAATATTTGCTATATTTAGAAACTGTGAAAGGACCCCACATGAAGATTTTGGACTTTCTTGATGGCTTTGGGAATTATTAAGGTCTACAGTGGCCCCCCTCCCTCAAATATTGCAAAAAAAACCAGTGCTATAGATAGCAAATCTTTATCCCCACCATCCCATTTATCAAGAAATTCAATGAACTTCGATCTCTTAACTACAAAGATGCTTCATGAGATTCTCAACCAAAACCTTTTACTATTTTCGGCTGACAAAGCCCTGTATTCCGTACAAGACATAAATGGCGTTGGATGTGTCCACCTTATCAATGGTGCCCATTCCCATCCCTTCAAGATAAGAAGATACATCCCCTTCAAGTTTTGATCTCTTACTTGGAAGTTTCAAATTGCCTAGCACAACACGATTTCCCTTTTATGTTAAAGAGACGCTCGCCTGATTAACGTGGCTTTGAATGGCAGGTCTTAACTGGCTAATGATCAACAGAACTTCTGGGGACATGATTTTAGAGAAAAGTAAATCTTACATTACACAAAAGGCATAGTTTTACTTCCAAGGGGAGATTTATACACATTCTTCAAGAAAAATACAAAGATGAGGGTGATTTTGAACAGATTATAATCTTTGGAAGGCCATATATAGCCCCTGCTAGCGGTTCTCTGAATCCATAATTGATATGCTATAGTTGAGCAATGAGCTTTTTCGTGAAATAGTGTTGAATTCCTAGGCGATACACTGAAAACAATGATAGCGAAATTGTGTTTTATAACATCAAAGTGTAACCAGCACTGTTACGCAATCTCAGTGTTTGACTTGCCGAATATATATACAAGGTGGATACAATAATTTTACAATAGAGGGAACACCAACGCAGAGCTCACATGGCAAAAAAAAGTAGGTGAGCTTGTGAAAGTAGGTTTAGACTCATGAATTTTATCGCCATATGACTTGGAATTATTAAAATTAATCTGGTCAAAAGTTATTGGGATTATAAATCCCCAATAAAAACATAAACCATTCAAGGGAAGCAAAATTAGGCATACAATATAGCATTGGATATGGTATTGTTAAACAATAAGTCATTGAGGAGAGTCAAACCCTAATTTAAGCAGGAATTAAAGCATAAACAAATAGTACAGGGGGGAAGTGGCAACCCTCGCTACCCTCTCCCCCTGAATATGTCAAGAGTCTGCTGCAAACTTCAAGGGATACTTAAATTGACTTATGATCTCCTAACCTAATTAACTGCAACAATTTCCAAGCCTTCAGCAAGTATATATACATTGGCTTAGCTAACACTTCATATTCTAGCTTGTACACCTTCAAGCTTAGTTGACCAAAGGCTTAATTTAAAAAAGTCAACCAGAAAATAATGTAATGGGTTACATTTATATATTGGATGGTTCAAATTAACGAGTAAAAAACTTTTCAATGCAGGGAAGATGCAATGAATGTGATGCTGTTGGTCCTCAATCATTATCATCATAATAAGGAAATCATAATCTATTTCTAGAATAATTATATCGAAATCAGATCTCTTTCTCAGAAAACTATTTGTTAAATGATAATTAAATTTAATTTAAATACACACCACATTCAAAACATTTGCCAAATAAATTAAACTGCAGTTCCCACGCCTTCTTTCCCACAAGAAGAAGAAACTGAACATAAAATCTTTTTTTTTTCTTGTAGAAGATGAAGATGACTTTATATATTGACTAGACTGAAACACAAAGCTCATGAAACAACGACAACGTTATTAGAGCCTAAGCTTTTCAGTAATGAAAAGTCTTATTGCATGCTGATGCTATAATTAGCTGCTATTAATTTCCTAGCAGCCCCCTTGCATGATAAAATCAAATTATTCCCCATACAAAATGCATATGGCTAGCTAGCTCCAGCTTAAAAAAAACTGGTATGCATATTAATAATTGCAACAAGATGATTTTTGAACGACGAGTAAAGAAGGGAGCATGCATGAAAGTAACCTGTAGCAGACAACATCAAGCCGACACACAGTACTTCAATCTTCGTATGTTTGTGTCGACCATGAAGTTGCTGCAACTCATTGCTGTTTTCTTCTGGAACTCAAAACGAAAGAAGAAAAAATATTAAATTTATTTTTCTTTATGTTATACTTGACAGTATCTAGAATACCTTGATTGCATCGATCGGGTGACCTAAATCTACATCAAACATTAGAAATCATTGGTATTCTTATTTAGATATAAAAAAACACCATGCTAGGTAGACTGCAAAAGAAGATTGATATCAGCATGGCAAAAAGAGGTTCTACACTTACGAATTAGAGATAAAATCTCTTAACTAAATATCCCAAGAAACATGTAATTAAGTATGAACTAGATTAATCATCTATATATAATTATGGATATAAGTATACTTTCACAACAGCCAGCATTACAGGTAAATTTGCTTGACATCCTGGTGTTCATATGATTTACATTAATATCAGTGGTAGGTTTGAGTACCACACATATATGGAATTTTTATCACGAATATACTCTTATTCGTGATAAAAATTAATGCGAGTCAATGCCATACGTGTCCTGTCAAGAATCTTGTATGTTTTGGGAAGCAAATTTCTCTAATCAACACCACACACACACACACATAAGCTGATCAAGTGTACTTTTCGAACTAGAACTTAGGGTTTCCTTTGGTATACGTTGTCATTTTCAGGCTGGAAATGTCGACTGTGCCAAAGATAAGAGTTGGTGAAAATCCTAACAATTTGAATGGCAGATTATAATAAATTATTTTACTTTGTAGACGTGTGAGATACCTAATCCAATAGTTTGTCTTTCTCAGGACAAGGGATTGATGTGGGGTTCGGGACGTCGAGCCAAAAACTATAAATAAATAAAATTCAAATCTTTCTGCTTTATGTAATAAGGGTTCTGTATCTCATTCTCTTCTTTGTTAATAACATAAAACGGAAAAACTGCTTTGACAATGACAGTTCGATTAAGAAATTAATTAATATTTTTGACTAACTAAGGTTCATATACTCAATGCTATAAGAAGTCATTTTTACTGTAAGCGTATAAATAAACAAAATATGCACAGTTTAACATTCCACGCCATATATATATATATATATATATATATAGTTTTTGTACATCAAGGCTAAGTTTATTTTTTCGTTATGATCGAAGGTAATATAAAAGTACTGATTCCTGCCAATTGAAACTAGAAAATTCAACCTAATTTTACTTTTCAGAATTTGATTTCCAATAATTAAAAGGGAGAATGTGAACCTCATTAGGTTTGTTAAGGGATACATACCAACCTATTTAATTTCTTGCAACTTACTAGGAATCACACCTTCAAGTTCCAAAAGCTATCCCAAAGATTATTTGGTGTACATGGTTAATTATTAAACTTTATTTTGATTAATTGGAATATTAGAAAACCAATTCAACTTTATGATTGGG
>Ga0325411_1004240_pt1 | contig 16135 bp, 12 predicted proteins | sample PopdelMetagenome_13_FD_206181 | JGI IMG/M metagenome (GOLD analysis project Ga0325411, IMG submission 206181) | Populus deltoides microbial communities from Bellville, Georgia, United States - Xylem-PdIQD-R4 | ecosystem: Host-associated > Plants > Phyllosphere > Stem > Wood/Secondary xylem...
ATAACACCATTCTCCAAAGGATTAAATTGGTCTTCCTAGTGCAAAAACACTAATCTCCAAATGATGGATTTGAGGCTTCCCTAGTACAATAACACCATTCTATAAAGGATTGACTTGGTCTCTCTAATGAAATAGCACTAATCTTTAATGAATGGATCTAAGGCCTTATTATTGTAATAAAACAATTCTCTAAGGGATTGACTTGCTTTTTCCACTGTAATAGCATCAATCTTCAAGGGATGGATATAAGGTCTACCTAGTGCAATAAAACCTCCCTCCATGATAGCCTGGGATGACCAACCTCAACAAAGCAATAGGACACCTGTCCTATGGACAAGTATATACTATCAAGGCTAACTAAAACCTAGATCTCACTTTAGGTTCAACTCAGAGAGACACCACTAGGAACCAATATTTTAAGTTCCCATGAATCACTATGAAGTATAATCAATCTATAGTTGTTGGACCCATCTAGACTACCAATAGATGTCCTATAGAAAATGCTTTTATCATCCCCTATCATAATCACCATTAGCATGTGGAAATTGGACCCATTCAGATTGTATGAAAGACCTTTAGACCCATATAGACTGCTCAAAGGAGTTACTCATAAAAATGTTTCTATGGGCATTGAACCTATACATACTCCTTTATTTTTACCGAGTATAGGCATTGGACCCATCTAAGATTTCCTCCTAAAAAAATTTATAAATATGGGCATTGGACCTAGTATGAGAATTTTACTATAGGCGATGGACCCATCCAAACTAAACAAGTTTAACAAAAATTGTTTCTCAAAGAAAATACCATGGAAATGAATAAAATTTCAATATTCATTATAGAATGCAAAACCGATCAAGGTTGTTTATAAAGCCAAGAGAAATTAGGGAGCTAAGGCTTAAACATTAAGGTTAGGCTCCTCGACAATGTATTCTATATGTTGGGCAGTTACAACTTTAATAGGGAAGACATCAACGAAGTCAGGCATGATGATAAAATGAAAAACAACACTAAAATCCTCATGAATTCCTCTTGACAAGTTGACATCCTTGGGTTCAATTATATGCTGAGCTTAAATAGTTATGGGTTTGGCAAACAGTCAGTCCCAACATCCTTGGATTCAGCTATGCATTGAGCTCAAGCAAATATGAGTCTAGTGAGCTGCTAGACCCATTGCTCGTGGACTTGGCAACATGCCAAGCCCAAATAGGTATGGGTCTGGCAATCATTATAGGCCTTATATTAGGCCATAAGGCTTCATTTATTTTTTCTTGTGACTTTTAACATAAAATATTAATGTCAATGATATTTATCTCCCTACATCCCTAGGTGCATAAAAGTCTTCTAAATGTTTACCATATTTTCATCGCCATTAATATTATGCAAGGAATATTTATCTCTCATTAATATTGTGTTAGAAATATTTTTTCTTTATTTATTATTGTGTAAGAGATATTTATTTCTTATTATTGTTATCAGGGGAAAAAGACTCTCTAACCCCTCCACTCTAGCAAAATGACAAGATTCAGGGATTATAATTACCCCTTGAACCACCCAAATAAAATGTGAATAATATTTATTCTCTACTACATATATATTTTTAGATTATCTTTCTCTAAATCTTTACAAGGATATTTAATTAAATATATGAGATTTGACTAACCCATCATAGTGAACCTTTTACAAATACATGATCAATTACATCAAGCTATACCGATTTAGGTTATTTTGGCTAAGAAAAATGGAGCAATTGCAAGAACCAAGTAATTAACTAATTTATCTATTCACATGAGCTTTATTTCTAACCTCCTTGAGATTTTTTAGAGATTTTTCAGGACATCATCGTCACCTGCTAATAAAGTGAATTCAATATATCAATGAAACTCAATTATATTTAACTCAAAATTGTTTTACTTTATAATTGGTTTCAAACCATGTTAAGTTCTTTCCATGTGGTCTGCATGCAATTATATATCAGGCAGCAGAAAAGATAAAAGGATAAAATGATAATCTTTAAAATATATATTTCCGGGTTGCTAACAAATCTCTATCCGTAAAATCTTGTGGTGTTTGATCACATTTCGTAATTAATTAAGAGATATACTTTCTTGTGTATATCGTTCAAGGGCCAAACTTGGAGGTAGAGCAAGCCAGGTCGAATTAAGAAGAAGACGTGAACTTGAAGGTCGAATCCATGGCCAAAGTGCTTTTGAAAAGCTACTATAGCCGCACTGAAACTGCCCCTTTTGGTTGATAGCAATACTGATTCAGTAGATATATGGTTATAGAATAGTGTTGATGTGCAGCAAGGAATAACTACATCTACAAGTCAAGTAATGAATATTCTAGCCATGTACTACTACAAGTAGCGTTGAAATTGAGAAGAAAGCCATACTGAAAAGCTTTTGATGAGAGATCAGATCATGAGGAGATATCCTAATAGCAAGTCACTTTTCTCATCATCATCACTATCGCAGGGGTCTTCTCCTTTTTTGGTCCTGTTGGTTGTTTTACCTTTGATTGTGATATCGGTATTCATTTTTACAAGCTGTCTTAAGACCTCTTCTTGGTCTACATATTCCATGCCTTCTCCATTGACATGGAGAGTTGGTTTCTTTGATAACTCCTATACCTTTGCTTCTTTTGCACAATCTGAAGCCTCTGTTGTAAGTTATAATACTTCCACTTTAAATTCCCTTTATCCAGATGATCAAGCCACGTCGAGTCTTAGAGAATCTAATGATGAAGGTGCTGTTGCCAGAGGAGTTGTTAAGATCAGACACAGCAAGTTAGAGAAAATGGAAGCAAATTTGGCTAAAATCAGGTCTTCCATAAGAGAAGCTGCTCGAGTTCGGAACTTAACATCAATCTATGAGGATCCAGACTATGTGCCCAAAGGTCCAATATATAGGAATGCGAATGCTTTTCATCGGTATAAATATGAATGAATTCATTTCCGACTTCCTTCTCTTAATTTCTTGTTAATTAATCTAAGCCTGACAATATTTTTAATTGGTAGTAGGAGTTACTTGGAGATGGAGAAGCTGTTCAAAATATACATATACAAAGAAGGTGATCCTCCCATGTTTCATGACGGTCCATGCAAGAGTATATATTCCTCAGAAGGCAGGTTCATTCATGAATTGGAGAAGGGAAAATCATTTACAACTGCAGACCCTGACGAGGCTCTTGTTTATTTTCTGCCATTTAGTGTGGTCATGCTGGTTCAGTACCTATACGTGCCAGGATCCCATGAGATTGATGCCATTGGGAATACTGTTGTAGACTACATCAACGTCATTGCTGATAAATATCCCTTTTGGAATCGAAGCCTTGGTGCCGATCATTTCATTCTCTCTTGCCATGACTGGGTAAGCGATCTCTTCTTTCAAGTACCCTTCTCACCCCACAAGCTACAGTAAAAATCCAAGTTACTAGCTTGATTTATAAGATATTATGGGAATGATTGATCGTCGAATACTCTTTTCATTTTCTTTTAGGCCAAAACTGGAATATTCCTACTTTCTTTGAGCTGTAAAGCATATCATGCCTTTTTCATCGATTAATTGTCTTTTTGTTTACAGGGACCACGTACTTCTTCTTACGTCCCCCATCTGTTTAACAATTCCATCAGAGTTTTATGTAATGCAAATACTTCTGAAGGATTCAACCCTAAAAAGGATGCCTCATTTCCAGAAATCCATCTAAGAACAGGAGAAATCACAGGGCTTGTCGGTGGTCCCTCCCCATCTCGGCGATCAATTCTTGCATTCTTCGCTGGCCGTCTTCATGGGCACATTAGGCGTCTTCTTCTTGAGCAATGGAAAGATAAAGACCAAGATGTGCAAGTCCACGACCAACTTCGAAATGGCATGTCATATGACTCCATGTTGAAAAACAGCAGGTTTTGCTTATGCCCTAGTGGGTATGAAGTGGCTAGCCCAAGGATTGTGGAAGCTATATATGCAGAATGTGTTCCTGTGTTGATTTCAGATGGTTATGTACCGCCATTCAGTGATGTGCTTAATTGGAAGGCATTTTCTATACAAGTGCAGGTGAAAGACATTCCAAAAATCAAAGACATATTAATGGGGATATCTCAAAGACAATATTTGAGAATGCAAAGGAGAGTGAAGCAGGTGCAAAGGCATTTTGTTGTGAATGGACTTCCCAAGAGATTTGATGAGTTTCACATGACTATCCACTCTATTTGGCTTCGGAGGTTGAACATTCGAATTCATGATTAAATATTTTTAAAAAAGAGGATCTCTTTAAGTAGACTTACAATCAATTAATTAATCTTTTTCTTTCTAGGAAAAGTTATTCCTGTATTTTTTTTTTTTTTTGCAATGTATACATGCAGCTAATTGATAAGCTTCCGAAATTTTCGAATAAAAAAAATAATTTTTACCATTGATCAAGATGAATGAGCAATTAATTGAATTCTGAATGAATTGAATTTTTACAAGTAACTTTGACATGTCAAACTAAAATCCCTATCGAATAGAGAATAACAATTGCAAATAGAATTAAGATCAAGGATAAATAGTGTATTTAATTCTCATACTTTTAATTTAATCTTAGTTTGATATTTTTAGTATTTTTTATCCTAATGTCCGCAAAACTCAATTTTTTTTTATCATTTGGTCTATTCATCAATAATAGTCAAAGAATATCACCAACTATATTTGATGAAACGATCATATTTATACATAATAACTTTAATAAGATAAAAAATTAAATGTGTATTTGAATTTAAAGTATTTGTGTTAATTTAAAGTATATGTGTTAAAAAGATATTAATTTGATTTTTTAAGCTTAAATGTGTTAAAGATCTCTTTCAAATGCAAATTGGAGTACAAAATAGAGTTGTAAAAATGAAATTAAGACAAGAAAATAATAAATGAATCCAAGTAACTCAAAGCTAAAAGTAGAGGGACCAAGTACGATACTTGCCTATATGGTTGACTTCCAAAACACTAGGGCCATTTATCATGCACACGTTTAATATTCATAATAGACTTAACTAAACTTAGGTATACCCAAATCAATAGGCTTATCAAGATTGATTCACCTATAGTCTCGTGTGGTGAATTAAACTTGCTTGATAATTTCACAAAATGAATTGGCTATAATTTTGCATTGTTCTAGTAGGAACCAACGAATCTATGTTTAAAAATTAGAGACCTAGGTTCATTATTTGTAAGTTAATGTTTGTATACTTTAAGCAAAACTTGCTAGTTATAGGTAATTTGTAATTATTCATCTTGGTTAGACTCAAATGAGGGAGAATATGCTAATAAAAATTAGTGACGGATAGGTTTGATGGGTCTAAGCTTAACAACCTTGTCCAACTCATAACAAATAGGTTCCACCACCCCATATGCATAAACCACGAAGCATGGCCTATGAACCCATTTCCCCATAATTTTATAAACCACTTATCTTATTCGAGTCAATCATACTCAGACAAGATTTCTCATATTGGTTTTAGGCACAATATTTACCTAGTGTCTAGTAGGACCCAAGATTAGTGACATATTTTCTAAGAAAGGCTTGTTGACCCAATTAGCTTTATCTCCTAAGTGACCTTATTGGCCAATCACCTCAATAGTTGGGTTCAGGATGCCTATACCTAAATTTAAGACCATCACCGGCTTTAATAGATCAGTTTGGAGAGTCATGCCTTGAATCCACTTTTACCTACCACCCCTTTGTATGTTTTGTATTTAGCTTTTACTATTGACTTCACCTTCTCACCATAACTAGGCTTATATGATGACATTAAGACATATCCATGTCTAAAACCTGACCCACATAACGATATTATTTCATAATCAATAGTATAATCATCTACCATTAGGGGTTATTATCTCATATAATTGCCTTTAAATAGACCACACTAGTTATTTCTACTTTCGTCCTCTACTCCATGTAAGTTGGTATGATTTATTGGCATGAATCACCAGGTAAGGGGTTCCATTCATTTAGGCAAAAAAATAATAATAATAATAATAAAATCATTTCTCACATCTTCTCCATTTATCATCTTCATTTACTATCTTTACAACATATAACTTACACTATTTAAAGAAACATTCCCCATACATACGTATTAACTTAATCATCAAATGGCACCTATACTATACAAAGAACTTGTTTTATAGGAGTTCGTGAACTACCATCTAAGCTCTTTTTCCTTCACCTTCAAAGCCTAATAATTACCTATGGAAAAGCCTAAAAGTTATTGAATTTTGCTTCAGACTTTGTTAGTGATGCTATATATAGGAAGTAGAACAAAAACCAACTTATTCCTATATTTTTATGCATGTTCTTAAATTATTTTTATGGCTGACAATCCAGAAACACCAAGACATGGGAGAGCTATAAACCTTCTCACTACATGTGCTCCTCATCTTCTCCAAATTTGCAACAACTTTCCTAACAAGTGAGAGTTCTTAGCAAGGTTATTCCATCCACACAAAAGCAACTCAAGGATTTCCCTTTTCTTAACAACCAATAAAATTATTGGCTTTATCACTAGCACCGGTAAGTGCATAAAAAAACTCAAATTCCCATTATAGACAAGTCAAAATAAACTGCAAGAGAGTAGGCAAGAGCATCATTGCTCCTAAAAGCCATAAATAATCCATTATCGCTATTATGAGTAGCGTTTTCAAAATGAACACTTTAAGCATAATCTTTAAAAATCCAAAACCAAACTAGTAAGTAGTCATAATTATAAGTGAAATCATCTCCATCACCATCACTCCTCCTAAAAGTCTTCCTCAGATAGTTTTAAGTAAATAAAGCCCTAAAAAAAATGAAATATATGGATATACAATCCTCTAAGGTAGATGGATATAACCCTTACTAGGTGAAGTTTTATTTAATGTCTATATGAATATTTGACTCTAGTCTCTCTAAGGACATCATCTTCCCAAAGATGAATATGGACAATTATGATGGGCTTACAAACCTAGAAGAGTATATAAAAACTACATGTAATAATTTAAAGTTTATCATACAAGATAATGATGCCAAGTGCAAGATCCTCTTGACCATATTCCATATATTCATCTAAATATGGTATCATGACTTGAAGCTTAACTCTATTATTAGCTTTGATAATATTTATACAAAGCTCATTGTCCATTTTAACATGAGTATCCCAAATAATAAGATATTCATCAAGTTTTTTACCATCACCTAATAGGAGGACGAGGACACTAGAGCATACCTAAAAAGGTTCAATGAGGAGATGCTCAAGGTAGAAGGCTTTCTTAAACGAGTTTCCATAAATGCCTAGATTAATGAGGTCGATGACTTCATTCTAAAGAGAGAGCTTTGTGCTCTCTCAAATAAAGAACTCATTATTAAAGTAAAACAAGTATTAATTCTCAAAGCTAAAGAAAAAAAACTCTATGCATGATCGATAATCTAATTGTCCACAAGAACTTGGAAGGATAAATTTATAGTCACTTTATCCTTTTCAAACTCATGACTACACTTTTGAAACCATTAGAACATAGGTGTTTGAAGATAAAAAAAAAAAATTTATACAACACACTCCTTCTATAAAGGGTGATACCACACACACATACACATATATAACCTAAATATGTATTATTTATTTTATATAGATAAGAGACACGATACTAAGAGATATTATGACTTAAAGAAATAGATGAAGAGATTGATTGGTAAGGATTATCTCTATGAAATAAAAAGTCCGGCTGAAATATTAAGGGGGAAAAGGTAGGCATGTAATATAAGATATTATTTAAGATCAATATGATTTTAAACGGGTTTTTAGTAGGTGGTTATTTTAGCTAAAAGAAAAATACTTATAGGAAATAAATGTTTGTTGTCTCTCAACTTTCAAATATATGAAATAAACCTATCATATTTACACTTAAAGATGGAAATGGGGTGAACTTTCTCTGAGAGGTAGTGTTAGTGATCACTACTATCCTCTCTAACTATACAGAGCACAAAGTACTCATGGATGATGAGTGTATTGAATATTCTCTCCTAAAAAGTGATCACATATATGGCATTGACTTATCTGTATTGACTTCAATTAAAACTCTATTAGTTAGGATAAAAGGAAAATATGTACTAATTGAGGCAACCATAGATATATTAATCACCATATGTACCTAATAGATATACCAATCATTATATTCACCTATCTTATATATTATACTCTCTATAAACTTTATTATTATCAAAATGAACTTGGTCTATAACATCATATTTGATAAATCATGTCTTCATAAGACTAATATGACAATTAATACCAAGTACTTGGCCCATGATATTCACAACTAAAAAAGGGTTGGTCATTGTAAGAAGGAATCAGATGGTCTCCAATAGATGCATATCTATTTACTATAAGGGCAAACAAGCCTTATTAGCAACCTAGGAAAGGTCGACTCTTTGAATAAGATACAAGAGGTAAATATAGAGTGAGCCAACTTCTTTCATGAGATCTTGTGGGCTTATAAAACCACCTAAAAGTTTATGAAGGAAACACCATTTCTTCTCACCTATGATTCTAAAACCATGATATCTACTAAGTTCAGATGCCCAATCTATAAAATATCATATTACTTTTTTAAAGGTAATAAGAGAGAATTTAAAGTAAATCTAGATATCTTAAAAGAAACTTGACTCGTCATTTCTCTTTTATAGAAAGGAATACATATATAAGAAAAATTAGTACCATAATGCCAAAGTAAAAAAAAAAAAAAAGCAATTGAAAGTGAGGGACTTGGTATTGAGAAAACTATAGTCAACATAAGTTTATAAGGAAGAGGCAAACTAATCCTAAAATGAGACAGGCCATCAAAGTCACAAGAGTGATCAAGACCAACACTTCCCTTCTCTAAAAGATGAAAAGGAATAATCTTCATTATACATGATATTTAAATCACTTAAAGATGAACTATCAATAAATAGATCTTTTATACTTTAATGTTTTTTCATAAATAAAAGAAATACTATTTTCTGTATGTACAATTATCATTATATTCTCTCTACTTTTACCCTCTAGAAAAATATCCATAAGTCTCTATATAATTTCCCATCCCCCTCTAAAAAAAATGCTATTTTATCTAGGTACAAAACAATCTCTATCCAAGCATAAAAACAAGTTTGCTTGATTACAAGGAATTTACCATCCATGCAAAAATAATATTTTGCCTAGATACAACTCCAATCTTTTCGAAGAAATAAATGACTATTTTGCTCAGCTAAACGATGAACAAAAACATAGAAAAATTTTAACCAATAAAAAGATGTAAAACCCAAAGAGCAATATCATTCAAATATAAATTTCATATCTTGTATACACCTATTCAACCTAATATTAGGGGGTTAACCACCTCGCATCTAAAGTTTTGAACTTTCAATTTTTTTTTTAATTAAGATTCCCTTTCACACACAGATATAAGTCATTAAATTTCACTAAGTAATGATATATAAGCCATTAAATTTCACTAAGTAACAACTTCTTTTCATTACTCAAGCTTAAACCATTTTTGATACCTAGAAATTTTTCTAAGTATAGGGACTCTAAATCCCCTATTAAGACATATAATTAGACTTTGGACCTCAAATAAAAAGTGATATAAAACTTAGAAAATAAATTTCTACCATATAAAATGAAATACACAACACTTGTAAAAACATTAACTTTATGAAACCACAAATCATAAAGCCTAACTCGAGCAAATACCTAATACATATATTAAAGAGACCCATAAGACTTGGAGAAAGGTTATTAAACTATATAGTAAAAATAAAATAATAAACAAAAGCTAGACTATTCATCAACCTCTTAGAGATCCTTCTTAGCTAAATTCTTTCAATCTCCAAGTTAGAATCATTCCCTCTCATAACAATAACACCATGTACTAACAACTTTTCTTTTGAACCTTACTCTACTCGATCTTCCACCACAACTTCCACCTTATCTAAATGGTCTTTTTTTTTTCTATCTACTTTGAAAGCTTTATCATCCTTTTTTTTTAGTCTCCAAAATCATATGTTGGCCCTAAGTGACTATCTCATCATGTTTAAGAAAGAGTTCCCCAAAGTCAAGGATAATAGCTAGAAGAAAGACCTATGTAAAGTCCATGTCAACATCAATAGATAAATTAAAGAAGTGACTCGTCACTTCTATAAGCTTATCCTCTAAGATCTTCAATAGAGAAAGGGTCCCTTTAAACATGGCCTTGAACTCATTCGAGGTATCCTTCAGAGTCCTCACACGGGAACATTCAACATGAACATGAACAACATCACTCTTAGCCATAAATAGATCATAAATCCATCTCTTTAACCTTTCATTATTAAGTAAAAAGCTAATGGTCAACTTTATTAATGTTTTTCCTAACAATGTTAAGTTATTTTACTTAGGCATCTTTTGATGTCAAACTTTGCAGAGAGCCTTTTAGTAGTTGTTAAGTAAGGCCTCAAAAGATATTTGGGTCTTGTTTATAGCTTGAAGAGCTTAATAAATTTCATTGACCACATTCAGAGTCTAAAGTGCATCTTCGTTTTCTCCCTCATAAAATTATGGACAATATGTACCTGTATTTGGAAGGCCTATAATAAAATATTATAAAAGAAAAAAAAAAGAAATGGAACAAGGAATAAAGACTTCAAAAAATAAATAACACTTACATAGAATATTATCTATGAAGTGAACCCTAAATAGTTGGAGTAGTTTCACTTACTCTACCACTTTAGATCTCTAGGAATTTACTAGAGCTCCTCCTAACACAAAAAATAGGTATCCCTCTTATCCCTTATATGGTAGGGTTATTACCGAATAAGATTTTTATGACATGTCTCTTCTTTTTTTATCCACTTTAACATCGAGAGAACCATATATCTCAACGTTGGCTTTCGGGGTTGGGTATTGATTTTAGGAGTAACTACCACCTTGTGGAATATAGGGGTAAGGGAGTTACATTTCTACTCTTTAGAGGAGTACTTATAAGAAAAACTAGAGTATGATATTAAATGAGAGTTGGATCCTTTTTATTGACATAAAAGATTATGAAAAGTCATTCTTTTAACAAGAATACATGTATTTTCTTTTGAAAGGCTAACCTAAAAGCAATTCAACCAAAATTTATTTATATGGCTAGGCTTTTTTTTTTTTTAAGTCTATACTTATGTTTGTTATGCTTATTCCAACAATAAGGCTTACTCAACCTCTTCCTCCTATAGTTTAGTAGTGACCTCTTTTAGTAACCAAGAACCAAACTCGAACAATGAGATTCTTAATTGTCTCTCTTGAAGCAAATTTGTTTTTGTTCATTTTTTGACTAAAGTCCACTTACATTAATATAAAGGTTCACAATACATCATAAAAAAAATAACACACAAATCCAAGATAATAGTTCCTACATATGCACTACACCCTTCTTTAGAGTGTGTTATTTGGCTAGAAGATTAATGTTATATAATTCTTTGTACTATTGCAACTATTTATATAACAACTTCTCTTTTTCTGAAAGGCCTAGTCTTGAATTGTATAAGCCTTTAGTGGTCCTCTAAAAAATAAAACACCCCTATATCGTTTGGTCCCTAACCAGAAAGCTTTTTGCTTGTACTTCAAATTGCACAACTCTTATTTAAAGTCTCTCACATGATCTGTCTTACCATGAAAAATTCATTTTATGCAACTTTTAACCTAACATAAGAACATATTGAACTAGGATAGTTCATGTGATCTACTAGCACACCCAATTAACTAATAATAGTATTTGAATATTATAAGGGATGACACTTCCCTAAAATGTCACATGTGCTTCTTAAAGGAAAAAGGATGGTCATCCATTTTGGTGTAGTTGGCTTATAAAATCTTAAAGAAAATCATATATGCTAAATAAGTGAGGGGTAACTCATACTCATACTTATTTTTATTTTTAGGCATATAAATAGGAATTTTATCTCCTACCTCCCTTCACGAGCTGATATACTCATATTATTTTATATTTTAGTACCTTATTCTTATTTATTTATTCATATTTTATGTTAAAATATCTTACTTCTTTGTTTTTATGCTTAACAGTGCTATGGAGACAAAAAAAAAAGCTAAATAAAGTATTTTTAGCATAATTTCAAGCAAATGATTAGAAATAACACATTGAGACATGTCAATTGAAGCTAAGAAGTGCAAATTCTAATTACATTAGAAACCCAACTTGAACAAGAAATCATAGTGGGGTTAAGATTGGTCAAATCAAATATGTCAAGCTAGACATTTGTGTACTCTTTAGACCATATTTAGACTATAAGTGAAGTTTTGTTATGATTCAAGTTGAATTGAAAATTAGACATTTTAATCTTTCCATCCATATATGGTATGCCCAATATCTCATTTGTATAAGAGAAAACAACATCTTTGAAATCAAGTTTGAAATATGATATCAAACTAGCATGAGTCCAACCAATCTTTCCATGTTGAGATAATGATATGAAGCTCATTAATGACATGACAAGGATCCTACTTGACCAAGAAACCTCTCTAGAAGGTCAAAGTCAATGCATAACTCATTAGAGTCAGATTAGTATAAGGAAACCTTAAAGTAATCTGATTAGGAATTAGTTATTAACTAAAAAACTTCTTTGCCTCTCAACTCCATATATAACCAAACCTAAGCTCTAAAAAAATGGTAATTGCGTTCAACATATAGGAGAAGAGAAAGAGAGATTATATTGTTTTTAGAATTATTATTTTTATTTTTTGAATTTGCGACAATCATAGTTTTCAATTTGAAGAGGTTAATACTCTTGAATTTTAAATTATTATGGGGATTTATGTTTAAAATTATTCTATATCTAATTATCATACATGGATATCTTATGGTTTTATATGATTAAACTTGATGATTAATGATTGAAATTCTATATGATGCATAATATTTGTTTTTTGGTTTTAAATATTTTGTTATTGATTAGTTTATGTTGAATGCATGACTAATTAACTTAAATAGCAAAAATATTTAATTTTTAAACTCATGTTTGATTATTTGTTACTTGAAAAATATAAGTTTTGATTAAATTAGCTCCCTATACGTATTTAATTATCATGAATCAATTGTACCAATCTTGATCTTAATATTGTCAGGTAATTAAATCTTATATGCTTAATAAAGGTTATTATGTGATTATGGCTAATTAATATACGGATGCTAGGTTAACTAAAAAGTAAGGATAGGTTGAAAAAAAAATTATTTTTTTTCACGATTGATTTATTTATTATCACAAATAAGATTAGAAAATATATCTAAATTCAATGATTGATGTTTAAGTATCATTGAGGAATACTTCATATAAAAAATGTTTTTTCTTTCTAATTTTTTTTATATTATGTTGAATTTGCCTTTTAATTTTCATAATTGATTTATTTTGTTTTCTTAGATTTCTAAGTTGTTTTTAGTTAGTTTAGATCATAAACAAAATTCCTTTTTTAATTAAACTTGTATATTAGTTGATTTCGTAGATTAACATATTTCATGCATTTGTAATTGGTTTGCTTTAATTTAAACTTAAATAGCTTATCTTAATTAAGTAATTAAGTTCTAATACTTGTATCTTTATGAGATAATACCTTTAATTTCTATACTACAAATAATTAATTTTAAGGGTTTAAATTTGCATGACTCTAACACTCGTCACGAGCCCCTTCGAGCTGCCTGCTTTTTCTCTCTACTCGGAGGGATATTCTAGCTATGTATCCTCTTTTTAATAGAACATTAACATCTATAATATAGAATATGGTGGTTGTCTTATGATAAATATCTTATAATTGATCCCTAGGTTGCTTGATTTCCCCTAAATGTTATCTCTTATTCTCTACCAAAGATTTTATAACTCTCACTTTGATCTCTCTATACTCGGTTCTAGAGGGTCTCATAATCTTTTTTTGGCCTCACCATGATCAAATCTAGAGGGTCTTTTAACCTTCACTCTAGGCCCACTAGGCTTAAACCCAAATGTCCATGAGGGCTCCCCCTTTTGCCCAATGATCTAGATATATGATAGATCTTTTTTCATCCATTTTAATTTTTAAAAGGCAAAAGCATTTTGCATTTATTCCATATATTCATGCGTTGTCTTTTTGAATTTCCTACATTCATATACATAATGACACATCGATATGAAAAATGACATGACATTTGATTAGATAGTCTAGATATAGGATAAACTAAGATGAGAAGAGTATGGATACTACATTAGATCTTTACATCACCTTGACCATGAAGACTTTAGGGATTACTAATGGGTCTAGGTTTAACATCTTCGAGCTTGACTCACCAGAAATAGGTCTAAGATTGGGCTCGAGGGGTCTCTCCACCTTCATGCATAACCAAGACATAATGCCAATATACATATTTGTCTAAGGCCTCAAATCTTATTCATTTTTTCCATACTCGAACAATATTTCTCATATTAGGTCCAAATACATCTTTGGACTAGTCTCTAGTGGCATCTTTGGACTCGTTTTTTAGAAAAGATTAATAAGCCCAATTAGCTCAATCTTTTAAGTGGTCTAATTGGCCTATTTCCTCAATAGTTAGCTTCAGGATGCCCATACTAGAATTCAAGACCTTCATATCCTTTAATAGTTATAGTTCGATTTAAGGATCCCTTGCTTTGATCCAACAAACTAGGTCAACTTTTACTTACCAACCCTTAGTATGATTGGCATTTAAAATTTATTGCTAATGTAATCCCACTATAATTAGGCTTCACATGAAGGCGTTAAGGCATGCTAATGCCTAAAACCTAGCAAATCTGACCATATTATTTACAATCAACAATGTAACCACCCATCATCATAGACTATTATCTCACATAATTGCTTCTAAAATAGGCTACATAGTCCATTCCCATATTTATCCTTCACTTTATGCAAGTTACCATGAGTTATATGCTTATAAATAATTATATAAGGATTTGGATCCATTTTGACGTAACACTCTCTTTCCCTACAACTCCTGTATTTATCATCTTCATTTATTATCTTTGCAGCATATAACACACAATCTTTAAGATAATATTCCTTCTATATTTTTACTAATTTAATCATCAGATGATATTTTATACTATACATGGACTTGTTTTAAAGGATTTTGTGGATTATCAGTTATGCTCTTCTTCCTCAACCTTCAAAGCCTAATAATCAGCTCTAAAAAAGCCCAAAGTTTATTAAAGTTTGCTTTAAACTTTGTTAATTAATCATTTTAAACCACACATGTTATGATTAAAAGATGCTTTTACATTATAATGTCATAATATCAATAATCCCTTAAAAAAAAATGTTATTAAACTTAGCCTGATAGGTCAACTCAATGACCTACCAACCTGGCCCTTGGCCACGTTAGGTTTCAAACTAATCCATTCACCTGATGTGTCATGGCAGGTTAACTCACATCCTAGTCGCTAAGGTCCAAACCTAGTTTGACCTTTTATAAAGAAAATTAAAATGATGTTGTTTTAACCTTTTTTTAAAAAAAAACAATTCTTGAAATAAAACTATTTTAGATTGACCTGGTTTAACTTGATCTAAGTTTAATAAAATTTTCTAACAGAAATGTTGGCAACGCCAACATCACTCTAGTTTTACTAGTTTTTATTTTTTCTTTTTATGAGCAATTCTTATTACTATTTTTTATTTGTTTTATGAAAGATTGATTGAGAAATATTACTATAAAGTATTTATCTAGCAATATGGTGAGGTTTAATTCCATAAGGCTGATTTTCTAACAAATCATATTGTAGAAGATGAGCTGCTTTTTATTTGTTTTTCCCCAATTTCCTTTCGCCAAATAAATATTTATGGGTGTTCCAAAGGTGTTGACGAGGTGTGTTTTGTGTTGAAATGATTTAAAAATTGAGTTTATTTAAACAAAAGAGGGGCTGCCCTGATGTTTTGTGCACCATAGTGGTGGCCAGATTCTAAACTTACAGACAACACATCGTCTGCGTATTTTTTTTATAAAAAAAATAAGGATGAATGACAGGTCGTCCATCTTTTTATAAAATAATAATAAAAATAAAATCAAGCCCAAGCATGCGGGCATAGGCTTGAAAACCCTCTCACGCGCCT
>Ga0325411_1004241_pt1 | contig 16133 bp, 7 predicted proteins | sample PopdelMetagenome_13_FD_206181 | JGI IMG/M metagenome (GOLD analysis project Ga0325411, IMG submission 206181) | Populus deltoides microbial communities from Bellville, Georgia, United States - Xylem-PdIQD-R4 | ecosystem: Host-associated > Plants > Phyllosphere > Stem > Wood/Secondary xylem...
CTTGGCTAGGCGCCTAGTCTTATCTCAAATAAAGTATTTTTCATTGAGGTTTTTGGAAATTCCCTTCCTTTCTATTAAATTTCTTGACAATTAATTTTCCCTTCACAATGAGCTTTTTCTTTTGATTTTTATTGTGGGACTTTCTCATTTGTTCCATAATGTTTGCATTTGAGGCACTAGAAGAATTGGTTCTTCTTTCAAACAACTTATTATTCTTTTATATATTTAATCTCAAAATAAACTCTTTGATTCACATCTCATTGTGCTTATGCTTAAAATAGTTTTTGAAGTCTTCACAAGATTGGTGGCAATTTTTTCAACGATTGCAACCATTTGGAAAAGCTCACTTAGAGACATACTAATGCGAATCTCATGATAACGTGCTCACATAACCCACGCAAAGACACCAATTATTAGAAAGCCAAGTATATCAGGTTTGATAAGAGTGTGACACAAAAATAACTTGTACCTAGACATCAGCACTATTGGAAATGGAAAACCCCCACCCAATGAATATTGATTCGTAAACGAGAAGTATAAAGATGATGCCACGAAGTCAGTTGTTCTTCGATAAGTCATTTTCAGTTCTTTAGAGAACCATGGAAGGGAGATTATCTCACCAACACACACACACACAAAGTGCGGCAAACAAGAAGTTTTATTAATTTGAATTGTCTAATCTTCATGTTTGGTTATGCATTTATTTATACTTACTCTAGATTTAATAAACCCTAATGGACCACCCTTATGTGGACTTATATGAGGCCCACTTACATTTGACCCAAATACATAATAATAACCTAAAGACTAAAAAGAAAATAATAAAAATCCAAAAATTATTATCCTAAATATACTAGAATCAGATTTGTCACCACTAAAAAGTCCCAAAATAGACTACGAAATTTGATCTGAAGGTAGAATTAATTCTGAAGTCTTTTTTCCCTGTGATAGCTAGGATGAATAAGAAAACCTTGTAAGAAAAAGATTTTGAAACATTTATGAATCATTGCCACACTTGAAAACTATGTTGCAGCCTATTAAAGATCTTTGTAGAATTAGGAGATTTTCAAAACAAGCTGCCACATCCTTGTAGGAAAAGGATCCTTGCCAAATAGAAAGTGCATAAGTTAAAAGAAAGTAAATAACAAATTTTGTACAACCTCTGTTAACCAGTATTCTGATGCCTTCCCGAACTCCGATTGCCCTAAAAGTTTAATCCAAGTTAGGACAACTTGTCTGGAGACTCTATGTAAACCTTCAGCCTGATCCAATGATTGAATTAAAAATTATAGCTATTGTCGTGAAACTGGACTATCGTGCATTTTATGTCAGAATCCAAGTAAGATCAGATTCAGATTTTGGTTTAAAATTTCATATTATCCAGTTTTACGCTATTAAGCATAACTCCAAATCCAACCGTTGGATCGATCTGAAATTTGACATGAAGATTCTGGAAGTATTGGTCTATGTTGGGGTAAAGTTTTCAATGAATCGGAGTTTGGCAAGAACATACGATATAGGTCAGAACAGACTGTATAAATTTTGTTATTTACTTCCTTTTGACTTATAGACTTTCTATTTGGCAATTATCTTTCTCCTACAAGGATGTGGCAGCTTATTTTTGAAATTTCCTAATTCTACAAAGATCTTTAATATGCTGCAACATAGTTTCCAAGTATGGCAAGAATTCATAAATGTTTTAGAATCCTTTTCTTACAAGAATTCTTTATTCATCCTAGTTACAACAAGGAAAGAAGACTTCAGAATTAATTCTACTTTCAGATCAGATTTTGTAGTCTTTTGGGACTTCTTAATGGTGAAAAATCTTATTCTAACATATTTAGGATAGTAATTTTTGGATTTTTTTTATTTTTTTTATTTTCTTCTTAGTCTTTGGGTTATTATTACTTATTTGAGTAAATTGTAAGTGGGGCTCATATAAGTCCACCTAAGGGGGGTCCATTAGGGTTTATTTAAGTCTAGAGTTAGTATAAATAAAGGCATAACCAGATATGTAAGCTACACAATTCCGATTAATAAAACTTCTTGTTTGCCGCACTTTGTGTGTGTGTGTGTGTGTGTGTGCGTGTTGATGGGATACTCTCTGTTTCTTGGTTCTCTAAAGAACTGAAAATGACTTATCAAAGAACAACTAGCTTCGTGGTGTCATCCTTATATTTCTCGTTCACGAATCAATATTCGTTGGGTGGGGGTTTTCCGTTTCTAATAATGTTGGTGCCTAGATACAAGTTATCTAATGTCACACACCTATCAAACCTAATTTGCATGGCTTTTCGGGAATCGGTGTGTTTGTGTGTGGGTTGCGTGACTACGTGATCACGAGGTTCGCATCACATACACTCAACATGTATATCATGAAAGATGAGTTGGAACTCTTGAACTTGGCTTATTGCAGTCCTTAAATCAACCATTTTGAAATATAAAAATTTATTGACTATGAATTTCTTCTTCATATTAGCATCTTCATCATTGCACTTTTTATCCAAAGCTTCCCAAAGTGTACTTTCACTCTAGATTCAACTATACACATTATAAATTTATTAGCCAACTCATTCAAGATGTAATTCATGCACATAAAATTACAATGATTCCATACATCCACACCTGCCATAGTAGTAGAATCAAATTCATTATCTTACAACTTTAGTGCTTCCTCAGTCAAGAGTTTTTCCAAGTTTAAGGTGGTTAGATAAAACATCATCTTTTGCTATCACCTTTTCAATTTAAAATTCATTGAACTTTTCAGTTTTCTCAACATGCACCATAAAAGGTGATGGTGTAATTCTCACTACCAAAGTAGTACTTATTAAAGCAACATTGGTTGGCACAACCAAATCTTAAGTAGGAGTAAAAGACATGATATAATCTATAAAAACAATAACCAATAATATTTATAAATAAATATTTCATCTCCATAATAAGCAAGTAATTTAAAATAAAACTTGTAAACAACTTAATTAAACAAAAGTCCTCTAAAACACATTAAAAAGGTTAAGTACTCTTTAACATGCATCATATCATTATAGAATGTTTAAGCACGTTAAGCAAAAGGCATGATCATCTAAGCAAGATAGCATAAATTATCATAAACAAAACAATATTTTACTTATTGAAAAATATAAATCAATAAAATATATGAAATGCATCAAACCACCTAAATTACATGAAAAGCAATTTTAAAAGACAAATTACAACTTTAAAACAAAGATATATAGAAACCTTCTAAAATTAAACAAAATAAAAAAGCCATAAATCTATAAACAAACCAAAAGATTATAGATTAAGACATATATAATAAATAATAAACCTATATGTGAGAATATAGCAAATTAAAAAGAAGTTAGAGAGTAGCTTATATTTCAAAGATGTTAAAATCCTCCTTAATAATTAATCTACATCATCATCATCATCATCATCATCATTATCACAAGATAAACTAAATAAAGTCTAATATAAGAATAAAGTCTCAAGATTGTAGTGCGAAAATAATTAGATTAGTGAGTGGGGATGTTTAGTTTATCATAATAACATTCAAAACATTAAAGATATTCAAGAAAACCTTAGAGTTTATGCAAGTTCAAATCTATAAACTTGCAAAATAAAAACTCATGGAAAACATGATTTCAACACAAATATAATAATAGAATTTAGCATGTTGGATATATATTCAAAATTACAATTGATGTCATATCAATGTCTTAGCATGCATGCTAATAATGAAAAACTATATTTAAATTAAAATAAAAATAGTACTTACTTGTTGTAGTACTTTAAAGTAATGAAAATTTTATTGTTGTAAATGATGAATTATTTGTCCTTAAAGCTTTTTTGTTCTTTACTTAGTGCAACTAAGATATTTGCAAAAACCCTTCCAAGATTCCAACAACATTATCTTAGTTTAAATGCACTTCTAAATAAGGTTTTTGAACCGAAATAAATGGACTCAATAATCTCTCAATTAAGTGAACCTAAGTTCTAGATTTGATAGGCAAATCAAAGCTTAAGGTGAGAAGAAAGACACTAAACATGAAGTGGGGAAGAGTTTGTAAGACATTAAAAAAAAATCTTATAGGAAATTCTTCATTCACCCCCTCTCTTTTTATAGTGGATTTTATAAGGTAAAAGGTTAAATAATCAATTCTAGTAGTAATCAGAATTAATTCTCACTATTATCAACCTTTGATTGCCTATTATAAATTAAGAATTAAACCTAAATATTTTGGTCATAAAACTGAATTTTTAAACTTAAAAAATTGTTCAGGTTTGCAAAAATGAGGGTAGGAAAAAAAAATTTCTTCAATAACCGATCCCAAGTCCAAACTTTAGTTGGCAACAAATAATCTTTTTGGACCCAAAATATTATTTTACAATACCTGCCCTGAGCCCGAGTTAGTGTGCGGGTATGAGTTTAAGTTCAAAACTTACTTTGCTTAGAATCTCTCCCCTCTAAACGTTTGAGTACTCTTTGGATCTAATTTTAACTTTTTAACTTTTCATTTTATAAATACCAAGAAAGTTTTATTTCTTTTCTATATGGGATATAATTTTTTTTATAGGGTTTTGGGTTTCACCAAAACAAGCCAACGAAAGGTTTTTTAGGTCATTTTCTCACTCGCCCATAACTTTATTTAAATTATGTTAATATTCCATGTTAAAGAACTTATGTTGGAAATTAAATTCCAGCAAATTTTTAATGCAAAAAACACTTTTAATTTGATCTTAAATATACGCATTAACCATGTTCTTAAATAAATTTTTTTCCAACAATAGCATGGTTGGCTAGGTTTTCAAGTGTCCATTAGTTTTGAGAATTTATTAATTAGCCTGTATTTTATGGCTTTTGCTTTTGCATTTCTGCTTCTTTTTGCAGTTCTACAATCATTTTTTCCTTGGTTACCTCTTTGTCTAATGGTGTTCTTAATTAATGGATTTCAATTTATGAACTAAATATAAGAAGAAGATTTTAGTCTTGGCTTAAAATTTCAATTAAATGTTGATGAAATCTGATTTTGTTATATGGGCTTGAAGGCCAAGCTGAGGTCTGGGATAAGATTATTAATTGTTTGGTTTTGACAATTTGGTCCATCTTTTCTTGGTGAAATCACTGGTGGATTATGCTCAATACTTACAAAAGGTCCGTTCCTTCGAATTTGAAGAGATTTTGATGATTAAGTTAATATCATATAAGAGAAAAATAATATATTTTTTTTTAAGAAAGCCATATGTGTGTGTGTGTCTTTCATAGTAGAGAAAAAAACAAATATGGGCAATGGAGGTTATATTAGTTATTTTTATAGCTCATAGGGTCTCTTTCTTTATGGAAGGGAGAATGTTCACAAATCAACTAGATATCTCTGTTTTATCAGGATAAAATATCTCTAATTATGGATTTGACACTTTACCAAACCCACATAAGCCTAGGTTTAGCGTTTGGTTGAGCCTAGAGATGGTAGGTGTAGCGATTCACCAAATTCACACATGTTTGGACTTAGTACATGACTGAGCCTGAAAATAATAGATCTACTAATTTACCAGACCCACCTATATATATTTGGGTTTAATACTTAGTTGATCCAAAAAATAATAAGTTATCATACTAAATTTTATTCATTTGTTTAAAAGGAAGGACTCACCAACAAAAAAAATATATATTATTAATTCGTTCAGGACATCTAAATCTTAATATATTATATACAAAGATTTTGAAAATCTCCTCCTAGCTGCAAATGAGAGCCGTTTAAGATTTTGTGTCACGTTCAGCACTCCTGGGATCTTCAAGCCTTATATAACCTAATTTTCTTAGAAAAACGTAAGGAAAGTGAAAGAAAGAGACGGAGTGGTTAAAGCCATCTGGATCTTCCAACACATCTTTAACACAAAAACCTTATAACCTAATTAAGCCTCTAAATGGACCGATACTCTTATTCTAAACTTAATAAATTTATAGATCATTTGTTTTCTTTGGTCATCGCTCATTCGATGATCCCTCATTCTCACTGTTGCCATTTTCTGGCGTCATATTGAGATCAAAATCCCTCGCACCACTTGGTGGAGGCGCCGGTGGAGGAGAAGAGCCAGAATCAATTCCGGAAATTCCTTCGGGCATATATAGAATTTAGATCAAAATCTAAGTTTCTCTCTTCTCGGAGAACCAGCCTCGGCTTGATCCTGGTTCATCTTGGCCAGAGTCTCCTTTGTCAAGTTCAGGAGCGTAGGAGCTAATTCGTTTTGCAACGAAGTCTGATCACCAGCTAGTTCAGAGTCACGCATGTGCCCAAACACAGCCTTCCATGTAAAAGGATTTTTGCCACAAGATGTTCATATAGGTTCAGCATTGGGAGCATACATTTCTCCTTTTGCTCTCTTCGGAGTAGGAGAGTTGTCATTAGACTTTTCGGATCTTCTTTTGGAAGATCCTTCTCCAGTAATACCACTGTTTGCAACCCTAGCAGGAACATAAGGGGTAGTTGAAGCAGCAGTAAAGTGTGTTTTAGAAGTGTTTATAGAAAAAATTGATTCTTTTTAATTAATATTTTTTAAAATATTTTTAGATTATTTTAATATATTAATATTAAAAATAATTTAAAAAAAATTTAAAAAATATTATTTTAATATATTTTAAAATAAAAAATATTTAAAAACACAACCATATTATCACACTCTAAAATACATTATATTTAATCACCACAGTAAAACAAATCCCCAACTTCAGGGATTGTCAGGCGATGTGGCCCTTTGTTTTAAGCCTTACACGTGGTGAACAAACGGTGATGGTTGCATGCTTTTTTTGGTTGTCGTGGCAGTGTGTGCCATTTCGAAGAGGCGGGAAAAATTAACAACGAAGTTCTTGGTGGCTGTTCAGTTTATTAAATTACTGATATGCCCTTGATTATGGGTGGTAATAACAAAGCTTATCCATTCTTCTCATGTTTAATCACATAATAGAAAATTTTTTAAGATAAGGCTATACATATGGCATGGTCCAAACAAGATTTGAGAACACAAAAGTTGTATTAGACATGTAAATCTAATGGATATATTTTTTTAGAATCTCTTTTTGAATAATTTCAATCACTGGATTTCTCTCATTTAATGTGCATATGAGTTTTTTGGCAAATAATATAGAAAAATACAGTGCATTCGATATTTTTCATCAACCCATTAACTTAATTTATTTTTATTTTTTAAGTTTTATCTCTAATTTTTTCTAATTGTTGTCAATTTGTTTTTTAATTTATATTTTATTTATTATGATTTGAGATGATTGTGCTCTGACCCCACTCACCACTCATTCCAATCAATTTACCATTGCTCTCTAAAAATTTAATTTTATATGAAACTTAAACCCAACTTAGTTATAAACAAAATAAAAAATAATAAATTGTTGCATGGTATTCAAATTTATTTTTTCAAAAAAAAAATCGGGTTAGCTTTGTTATGAAATGACATTTTCATTAATTTGTTTGAAAGCATCTAACTAGAAATAGTTAAAGAAATAACCTTATATTTAATGACAAGTTGAGAGAAATTAAATTTGTATGGTTAGATTGGAGAATAGACTTAAATCATGGTAGTTTTTGGTATGTTAGGAAATATTGATTGGATTGGACTAGACAAAATTTGATAGAATAGGACTTGACAAATAATTATCATGTCCTATGTTTGGTGTGTTTTAGATTGTACTAAACAATTTGCTTTATTTTGTGTTTAGTAGATACTAGACGGGACTCTATCAACATGAAGTCTAGACTAGTTTGGGTTTAAGAAAAAAAAGATAAATTATTTATCCAACCTGACTTGGTAAAACACTTAGGTCAACCTGCTAAGATGAAACATAGGTAATAAAATCCATTGTAAACCCCTGAAAAATGAGTGATTATAATGAACAGTAAAAAAATAATCGATACCAATATGGTGATACCGTAACGAGCCGTAAATAAATAAAATAATAAAAGATAAAATTAGATAAATTGAGATGATAAAATAGTCCTAAGAGTAAGTAGAATTTAATTTAAGACAAGGAAAAATAAAACAAGACAAGTCAGATTTTGGTGAAAAATCACCTATTGACTAGTTTTACATTATTGAGCATAATATTCAATCCGATCATTGGATTGAGCTGAAATTATACAAGAAATCTCATAACATATAGTCCAACCTTCCATTAAAATTTTGGAAAATCTAAGTTCCAGAAGGTCATTTAAAACTATTAACAATCGAATAGAAAATAACATAAAATTCATTAATGACAATTTCATAAATATGTTGATGAGCTAGCAAAGTTCTAGTAGCTTCTTTTTTTAGAAATAGAAAAATAACAAAAGAGAAAAGAGAAAAGAAGGAGAGCAAAACACTTAAAAACCTTGAGAGAAAGTGTAGGAATTGTGTAGGATTAAGGAGTTAAGAGGAGTAAAACATAAATCACTCCCATAAACAAGGATTTAAGAAGAAACTAAGTGAGGGAGAAAGGAGAAAAAGGGGTTGTAAGTCACAACAAATAAGAAAAATCAAAGGGGGGAGAAAACTTTTACCAAGTTAGCTTTTGAAGTTTACACTAGTGTTAGGAAGGAGTTCTAAGTTTGTTTAGACAAGTTTGAATGAAAAGAAATAAATTTAATGCATTGTTCTTAAATTTTTGAATTAGGGTTCTTAGGAGAAGATTTAGGGAAAATATAAATTGTTGAAATTGATACATTTATGATAGGACATGTAAAATGATACAAAAATAATGAAGGATAGAAGATGAAATTTGGGTGTTAAGTAGACAACATTAGCCAGTCATGTTAGGAACAAAAGATAATGAACATGCAATGTAATAAAGCTTGTATAATTATGTGTGATTGTGATGTGTTGATGTATAAATGATAAAATTACATATAGAGATATGTTATAATAATATGTTGAAAAAGTTAAGTAGAATAAATGGTTAATGTTAATGCATGTTAATATGTATAGGTAGAGGATTTAATGTATTTCAATGCAAAAGGAGTAATAAATTATATGTTCATGAATAAATTAGTTAATTAAAAAGGTGTAAAGTATGGTGTGAGAATTAAGTTGGATGATCATATGACATAGTTACTTTGCTATGTTTAGTAAAATCAAATATAAACCAAAATAAAAGCTAAGGTTATATTAATGTGACAATGAAATTATATATGTGTTGCAATATTGGATATGAATATGCTAAAAATCATACCTCCTTTTAATTTTAAAAGGAGCATCGTGGCTGGAACTTCAGTGGAGGGAGCTCGTACACTTAGAGTTTTAGGTAGGTGTTAAGCTCCTTAATTTTGTCAGGTTATTGTAGTTATTCTTTCTTTTTCTTATTTGTGAATGAGTTGCCTTTGTTTTATACACTTGATAAATTATAAAACAAAATTGCATCACGAATGCAAGAGAGTTATGAGAATATATGGTGAAGAATAATATTATTATTCAATAAGCAAAGTTAATAAATATAAAAGATAATATGTATGACTTAGTTGTTTGAAAGGTCAGAAACTAAGGGGATATAAATATTTCGTTTTGACTTATTCTTTCAAGTTGTGGAAAACTAAGGTGATTTATGTTTGACTTAGTTACACGCAAAGACAGGAACTAAGATGACTTGATGCAAACATTAACTTAGTTGTTTGTAAAAATAGAGACTAAGGTGTTATGATATGACTTAGTCATCTATTTAAGAGATGACTAAGGTAGTAATAAACTTGATCAGATTTTAAGATGACTAAGGTGTTATGAAGATTAGCGTATCCAAATACCATGGTCTGGTTTTTCTGGTTTTTATGCTAAAAAACCAACTCAAACCGAACAAAACCGGTTCAGTCTGGGTTATAATAGTAAGGAATACTATTTTCCGGTTCGGTTGAATTTTTGGGTTAAAATCGGACCGAACCGAACTATGAACACCCCTAGTATTGCTTAAGCCCAAACATGAAAGAAAATAATAAAAATAACAAATCTATCATTAAACACCACTAGCCCTTCTTTCCTTGTGTAACGAGGATGAATAATGAATCCTTATAAGAAAAGGATTCTGAAACATTAATGAATCCTTACCACACTTGGAGCTTATATTGCAGCTCATTAAAGATCTTTGTGGAACTAAAAAATTCCCGAAACAAGCTCGCGCATCCTTGTAGGAAAAGGATTCTTGCCAAATAGGAAGTCCACAAGTCAAAAGGAAAATAACAAAATTCATACAGCTTGTTTTGACCTATATCGCAAGTCCTTTGCGAACTCCGATTAACCTAAAACTTGACCCCAACATAGACCAATACCTTTGGAATCTTCTAGTAACGTTTCAACTCGATCCAACGGTTGAATTTGGAGTTATCCTCAATAGAATAAAACTGAACAGCATAGAATTTTATATCAAAATCCGAATCTAACCTTACTTGGATCGTATCACAAGGCGAAACTATATCACCTTACCTAACAATTTAAATTTTTGAGTTGAAATAGTTTTTTAAATGTGATTGTTTGATCCATAAAACTATAATATCATGTTAAAAATCATTTAAACATATAGTTTTTTTTTTTAAAAAAACAAAAGCTGTTTTCCATATCTTTTTCTTAAAAAAAAAAAAACAACAAGAAGAATAGTTCATTTAATATGCATACGAGTTTTCAAAAACTTTTGCACTGCTGATTTCTGAGAATATATTTGAAAAATATTAACAGTATACTAGGAATAAATCATTTGAGATTTTTATTAAGTCATTTTAAAAAATATATTCTATAAAACTAGCAGAACACTTTGTGTTTAATCCCAATTCGTAGGGCAAAAAGAACTGGAAAAAAAGATACGAAAAGACCACATAGGATTTTTAATTATCACTTCGACCTCCATATCACGGCTACAAAGAAAACTATGGATCTGTTTACCAAGAACCAACATAGTATTATTTTTCTTTTCTTTTTTATTTTTAGTTTACTTTTCCTTTTTAGTTCTCCTTTTTCAATTAAAAAAATAGATAACATGTATATTTATTGAGAATAAAGATAAATCTTTCAAAAACAATTAAATAAATAAATCAAAATTACAATTATTTTTTTATAAAAATCATTATTATAAATCATAATAGTCATATTAATCTATATAGAATATTAATTTCATTTCATTCAAATTAAGAGTTATCATAAAAACAATTATATAATTAACTAAAAAATGAAATCATTATTTCAGGACACGAACTTATATAGTAAGGAAAATTGTGGAAAACATCCAAAACATATTTTATGAACTCAATATAAATTTAGTGATATGAGTTGGGCAAAAAAAAAATAATCAAATTCAGATTTTGATGTAAAATGCGCGATTGTTCAGTTTCACGACAACAATCATAATTCTCAATATAACCGCTGAATCAGGTTGAAATTTTAATGATACAATCCAGGTAACAAAAAAATAATCAGATTCAGATTCTGATGTAAAATACACAACTGTCTAGTTTCACGACAATAATCATAATTCTCAATTTCACTGTTGGATTGAGCTGAAATTTTACATGGAGTCTTCTGACATGTTTTGCTACCTTAGGTTAAAATTTCAGGTCAATCAAAGTTTGAGAAGTCATCCCAATACTGGTTAACAAAGGTTATATGAATTTTGTTATTTACTTCCTTTTGACTTATGGACTTCCTATTTGGCTAGGATTGTTTTCCTAAAAGGATGTGTCAGCTGGTTTTGACAATTTTCTAGTCTTACAAGGATATTTAATAGGCATCAACGTAATTTCTATATATGATATGGACTCCATATTAATATGGAATCCTTATGGTGTATTGAAACCAATTATTTTATCCTTATTATAGTAGAAATCTATCATTAAATAAGTTTTCAAGTCAGATAATGATACTTTGCAAACAAGAAAACTAAAGAGGAGGCAACTTTAGATTTGATTCTCCTTGCTTATATGAGAATTCTAAAGGGCATCAAATATGATCCTATCATAAATAGGATATTAAGTTCGGAATTTATTATTGTTGTTACTATTTCCTTCTTAGTTAAGGGTTTATTTATATTATTTGGGTTTAAGTGTAAGTGTGCATCATACAAGTTCACATAAGGGGTCCATTAGGGTTTGTTTTGGTCTAGAGTTGCTATAAATAAAGCCAATCTAAATTTATACAGAAAACAAACCTTGGTCGCAAGTACACATCCACCAACAAAAATCAGAACCGATCCTTGAAAGGAAACTCCAGTTTATATTCTAAATTTTTTTTTATCTTTTCTTAATGTTGATTAATTAACAAATATGCTGTAAAACTAATTGACACAACCAAAAGATTGATGTCTTCTCTCAGGTGCAGGAGTGTTGAAGTAATAAATAATCCGGCAAGACCGGGGTCGAACCACATGGAGGTTAACTATATTACATTAGTTATCTTATTCGAATAATGCTAATACGGTATTCATGATTATAACTTATGTTAACAATAAATCAAGTTCCTTTTATAGCACAGGTGTCAGTTATACCATACGGTTTAGGCTATGAAAGTATCAAGTATTTTTTGTACCAATATTATACAACATAAATCTAGATTAACCATTTAACAAGCAAAGTATTAACAGTGAATAAGATAACAAATACAAAACATGTTAGTATCAAACATTAAAGTCCATGTTGAGTTTATACTATATTTATTCTTACACCATTAGTGTAACCTTTTCACCTTGACATAATAAACTTAGCTAAACATAATGAAGAAGAGAAACATAAATAAACAAGATAAGAACATATATAAGATATAAGTTAACTAAGTAAAGGAAAGGAAATGAAAATCATAAACAAGAGATTAATATAAACAAAACTTATGCATTACAAAAATATAAAGAGAGCTGCATGATCTTGATTTGAAAACCAAGATGCCTAAATGTATGGCAAATACCTCCTTTTAGAGGCCAAAATTTGGAACTATTGATTTGATGACTAATTGTTGAGGGGGTGGCCATATCTTGACTTGGTGACAATCCTTATCTTCTTGTCTGAACAAAACATCATTGATAACGTCAGAATTTGAATAGACTTAAATCATGAAAGTTTTAGGACATTGTCTCAGCTTTCCAGGGAAAAAACGTTGAGGTCATTTTGACTAATTGTTTTTGTTTTCTTGTTTTTTTTTGTTTTTGTTTTTGCAAATTATATACTATCCCTTTCCCTTAGTTGTTACCTTTAACAAAAGAACATAAATAATGTAATAATCCAATGTGCAACCTACAATCATATGTTAAAGTGTGTGTGTGAAAATGAAGGTTTAAGAATACTTGTTAAATGAGTATATGAGCATAATCAAGTGATAACAATGCGTGAGTTTATAAACCTGAATATTTCAAGAAGTATTCTGATAGACCTTGATAAGAATATTTACTAAGATGCGTCTCAAGAGTCAATAAAATTCCTCCTTACTCTGCCATTCTAATAACAGTTTTGTCAAATAGTTTTAATAATAGCAAAAACAGTTAGTAAGTTATTGTTTTTTTAATGTCAACTACTATCCTCTCCCCCCAACTAGAATGAGACATTGTCCTCAATGTCATAAGGTAGAAAGATAGAGTATAGAAGACATCATTTGAAACAACGAATACTGACAAACCTGAAACACACTTAAACAAATATAAGAAATAAGAAAACAAAATAATATGCTATTAATAAAACCATAAGACACAAAGATTCACAAATGAAGGCTCAAATCCAATCTAAGCTTTTTACGGCTTTCCTTAGTTGACCAATTTATGCGACTCATGAAGGGATCAATTATAGGGATGAAAGATTGTAGTTGATCAATCAATTGTTTAGTTGTAGTAGCAGAGATTATGATTTGTCGTGCCGAAGATGTTAGAAATTCCTGTTCCACAGCTTAATCAAGAAAAGACAACAAATTATCATAAAAACCATTAACATTTAACAGACCTATAAGTTTATGGTGAATGTGCAGTTGGGCCCAAGAGGAAATATGAAAGATCTCTTCCATTGTGCCCGGACCACCTGGTAAAGCAATGAAGGCATCAGCATGGTTAAACATTGCATTCAGTCGATCAGACATTGTGGGGACCTGTAGTTCCTCTCCAATTGTTTTGCCAATGATGTCTCCTTTTGCTAAAGCATTGGGGATGACCCCCAAAACCTGACTACCTCCTAAAAATACAGTTATTGACACACACCCCATTAACCCAAGGCTGCCTCCTCCATACACTAAATGAATCTTTCTCTCACCTAGTACCTGACCAATATGAATTGTTGGTTCTAAAAACTCTATTTCCTTCCCAGGACTGGATCCACCGAAAACACAAATATTTCTTATGTGATGACTTGAGGAACCTGCCATTTCTACACACTTCTATATCTGTTGAATGTATGGGTTGAGTAGAAATGAAGGGAAGGAAGAGAAGATTTTATAGATGAGAAATTGAAAATGCAATCATACCACCTATATGTTAGCCAGCTCGAGTCTCACTCTCTTTATTTATTTATTTATTTTGAAAATGCATGTGTATGTACAGGTAGTTGTGATTGTGGCTCACATCTTTCCTTGGTTTTACATCCAAGAACGGCTTAAATACCCTCTATGGGTCGGGGATAGGCTTCCCTTCCAGTTTTCTTAAAAATTGGCAAATAGTGTCTTTTTTAGTCAGATTCCCAAGACTATGTCGAAGATGTTCTTTATGGAATTGTGGCCATAAATCATGAATTGCATGATGCACATCTCCATTAGGATGCGTCTCAAGAGTCAATAGAAGATTATCTAAAGATCCCTTACTCAGGCCATCCTTAATGAATTGTATTTTATCTTCACAGTTTACAGATACCATTCCTAAAGAACGACATGTTGCATTACAAGTCCATCTGGCTCATCTGTGACAGACTTTCAGTCGTTTTGCACGACGTTTCTTTGCAAAAGTATTTTTTCCTGTCCCAGGCATGTATGAAATGAAAGAATTAAAAGACTCACCTGATAATCGAACCTTTGCTTCAATTAGCCAGCGAATATCTTCAGGAATTCCATGATTCATTAACAACCTCAATCTTGCACACCTAGCATAGTAAATTCTTGTAATCGTATTTGGAGGCAAAGCGGGAAAATACTTTTCCAATTTTTCAAGAGTGGTGTCCATTTTCAAATGAAAATTAGAGAAGAGATTCAAAGAAGGGAGAAAGAGCAAAGAATTGCATAAATACATATAAAAGATATCAGTTATTATAGGAAACTGAAAGAACCGACTTAAGTCACGAAGTACCGTGATCCACCATTTGACCGGGTGAGAGAGATTAGCAAAACAAAATTCAAAACAAAATGAAACACAAAACAATGTGAGAAAAAGATCAATCTTTATATACAGGATCACTCAATTTAATAGAGTCATTTTCAACTAAAAAATTATCAAAATAAACTTTCAAACAATGTCCATTTACCTTGAAAACATTGCCATTTTTTGGATTCTCGTTATCACAGGCCCCATATGGATACACATGTTTCACAATAAAAGGATCACTCCATTTTGATCTTAGTTTTCTAGGAAAAAAATGGAGTCGAGAATAATAAAGCAAGACTTTTTGACCAACTGATGCAACTATATTATTTGATAGTTTCACCCACATTTAACTAGTGTTTTTGCCTATGTTTTATATATAAAATGCCTTGATATTCTTTGTTTTATGTTTTGAAGGCACTTTTGGATGAAAGATGCAAAAAGGAGTAAATTGGCAGATTTGACCTCCAATCGATGTTTTGTGCAGAGCATGAGCTCTAGAGGTTGAAATGAAGTGATTCTAGTGGCATTAAAAATCTAACATCCATACCTTTCTAGAAATCTAAGGAAAGAAAATAAAATAAGGAAGAGTATGGAAATCGCAGCCTTCAAAGTCAAATCTCGCGATCTGCCAATGTTGACCTTCGACCATTCTGACTTGAATATCTGGAGCTACAAAATTCCAATTGATGCAAACTATTTTTTTTTGAATTTCTGACTCAAAGGCCTATAAACGCTCCAAATTGTAGCAAAAAATATGATTTTTCAAAGATGACAACTGAATTCTGCCAGCAAACAAGTTTCATGAAGAAACGAGTCCAAATTACATTCTGAAGCATCTAAACCAATATCCATG
>Ga0325411_1004243_pt1 | contig 16131 bp, 15 predicted proteins | sample PopdelMetagenome_13_FD_206181 | JGI IMG/M metagenome (GOLD analysis project Ga0325411, IMG submission 206181) | Populus deltoides microbial communities from Bellville, Georgia, United States - Xylem-PdIQD-R4 | ecosystem: Host-associated > Plants > Phyllosphere > Stem > Wood/Secondary xylem...
TGGTAATTAAGTGTTTGAAAAGTTAGTTTTATTATTTTTTTATATATTTGAGTCACTCCCCTTCTAAAAATTTATTTTTTCGGAAGGGCATTAACATTGAGGATTCTTAGATTGATTTTTATTTTTTTTGGGTTGTGAATTGAGAAGTTTCATGGCAAATTTTTATTGAAAATATTAATCTTTAATAGTAGTCAAGAGGTAAAGGAGTGAATCGGGATGTGAGGACATCCTTAGTTTGAATCTTACTCTCTTGCATTTCTAACCCACACACAAGTGTATAATCTCTACTAGACTTTGTATTGGTAGGCTCTTCCTCATGATTTAGTTTATAAAAATAACTACTTACCAATGGATTGTGTTCCGAAATATATCCAAAATATTAAAAAAAAATCCTTTAATAATAGTTATAAACTTTACAACCCAATATATACGTAGTAGTACTTCATTAATATAAAGAGTAGTTTGAATCTTACCTTCTTGCATTTCTAACCCACACACAAGTGTATGATCTCTAGTAGACTTTGTATTGGTAAGCTCTTCCTCATGATTTAGTTTATGAAAATAGCTATTTACCAATGGGTTGTGTTCCGAAATGTGTCATATATTAAAAAAAAAAAAAAAAAAAACCTTTTAATAACAGTTATAAACTTCACAACTCAATATAAAGTAGTATTTTTTTCAGTATAAAGAGTAGTTCATTTGATCAAATTTAACCCAACCCAATAGATAAATCCTTAATTATAAGCCTTTTTTTTTTCTCTTTTAGTTGTTCATATTTTTGAAGCTGATTTGCAACGGACTAGCTCGGACTCTCGAAGAGCATATAGCCATTAAACACGGTCGCTTTTCAGCCTAATAGCAATTCTTTAATTGTTTCTTTTTTTACTAGGATGTACCTTCAGGATCGGTTCAACTCTAAATACACATTTTAAAGTTAATTAGTTAATTAATTATTTTTGTTAAATTATAAAGATAAAGATTAATTTATAATTTAGTACAATAATTCCAGCCAACATAAATTATAAGCGGTGATAATTTTGTGTCTTGACCCAAAAAAAGGGAAAGAAAATGCAGTTTCAACTTACATGAGAGGCCATATTCTTCCATCCAAATCAATACGTCATTGACCCCACAATCAAACGGCTAAGTTTGAACATGCGTGCAAATTCTCCTAGTCAACACTTTGGTACTCTTTCTTTATTTTTATTTATTTTTCTCCCCAGCCATTTATTTGATCTTTCTGTTCCCCTTTGTCTTCTTTCTATTTGTTTAATAATTTGTGTATTTCTTTGGAGTAAATTGAAACATCACGAACACTTGTCTGGCTGTCATGTGAATGAAAATTGCTTTACAACAAGCCAGTTGTACCATAAATTCCTTCTCATTTTCTTAGGGCAACACAATTTTTTTTTTTTTTGAATGGAGTAGATGCATGGTCCCCTCCTCATACACTTCTGAAAATCTAGCCAGCTTGATTTTATGGTGCATTTTTTTTTTCTTTTTAGAAGGTTAGACCCTTGCACTAAACCATGGAGAATAATTATTTCCCTTTATATATATATATATATGATTAGCACCATCAAAATCTTAATTTATCTCAAGTTGTTCGGGTCTACATTATAAGTGATTATTGACCAATTAAATTTAGCAAGAGCCCACTTTCTAATTTCCCATATTAATACCATATCTTCTCTGCCTCTCAGACCTGTGAATCAAACAGAACGCTTGACCCAAAATTTTGTCCACAGCTAGCGAATCCTTTAAATAATTTTGCACTATATATTTTGACAGAGACAAAAATAATGCTGGTAGGAACAAGTGTTTGTCACGGCTCCAACACCATTAGCATGCGCTCCTCCCCTTTAAGAAGAGACCATTGAAAAGAAGAGAGACCACATAGCTTCTTTTCTCTTTTGATCTCTTTAATTAAGTTCATTGGCCGTGTTTACTAAAGTCGAGTCCTTGTTTCTTGTCTTCTCTTTTTAGGTTCTCAGACAATGAACTTTCTCGAGACACAGCTCTTCCGAGAGCCCACATTCTACCAATTAATATCCATCTAATTAATTAATGGGATCGATGGATACCATTTGGAATAATATGATTATCACTTTCTCAAGTGCAGTTAATGGAGTCCAATAGAGGAATGTATAATAACAGATTCTACTTCTTTTCTCTCCTTTTTGTTTGTGTTCGATTGTCCAATTGTAAAGACTGGCCTGTGAAAGTTGTTAGTCGATGCTTGACTTGAAATTAATGGTTATAACTTATAATATACACTTATATATATATATATATATATATATATATATCATGGTCATGGGCTCGAAGAACCTGGGATTTTATTAATATTATCCAATGCCGCTTGACCGAGTAAGGTTATCGATTCTTTTTGAACACTTTGTTGCAGAGATGCAGAGGATACGGATAGTTAAGTGCAACACTCGTTACCTTTTCGTCGTCGCTAGCTGGAACCCAAATTTTTTACCTGTCCACACTTCGGAGAAAAAACAAATAAAGGGAGGGGGGTCATTAGAATTCTGGAAAATGTGAAAATAGGCCTTCAAGTACAGCAAAGTACCTTCAAGACAAGCAAGCATAACATAGGACCTTAATTACAGAAAGGACATATGCGTCCCAAGAAAGAAGGATTGGAGGTGATGGTCTTTCCAATCTTGCTAATGAAGTCTTTTCGAGTAAATTTAATTGGACCACTCGTCTCTTACAACCAATCTTGCTAATGAAAGAGGGTTCATTTCCCCTCTTTCATTCTTATTCCTTGAAAAAAATTCTTTCTTAAATCCAATCCAGACAAACGATCCAGGTAAACTATATATTGAATCACCGGTGATTGGTGGAAACAATGGTTCATTGTAGAGTTACTGTATTATTATCTAAAGTATTTTAGAAACCTATCAAACTTATCTAGAAGTTTTGGATCTGCCTATAAAAAAAAATCAGATAAGTGGGAGAAAAAAATTAGAAGGAAAAGAAATTTTAGTGAAAGTTTAAGTAATTCTTTCAAATTCATGATTTTAAGGATTCAATTTGTTTTTACTGGGTTTAGAGAGAAGAAAAAAGAAAAGCATCAATAAAAATTCATTTTTTATTTGAAGATTTCAAGCTTGGCAGGTATATTTTTGCAAACCTTAAAGTGGAGTCTATGAGACCTGCTGGATTGATTTAAGTTGTTTAAATACAATGTTTTAAATATGTTAACATGTTAATGATTGCTTTAATACGCTATGTTTGCATTTGAGTTTGATCTGAAATTTGTCAAATGTGTTAGAAAGGTTGATGTTCTTTTGTTCTTGCATGTTTCTAGGTTTCTGGGTTTTATTTGGTACTGGTTGAGGGTTTAGGAAAACATTTTGAATCCAAATTGCATAAAAATATAGATTGTTTTAGGTTGACAGTTTTGGAGCTTGGAGTTTTTTACATGTTTATGATGATTTGTTGTCTTTATTAGTTTTTTTATTGAAGTATTCTTACTTATGATAATGTTGAGGTTTGGAGTCAAATATCGATAACATATTTTTATAGGTTTTAGATTTAGGGTGTTAGTTTTAAATTGAAACCCATTTTTCATAAAATCATGATGTTTGAGGAATAATCAAAGCAAACTAACACTTGATTCTTGATCTATGCTTGATTATGATTAAAACCTTGCTTTTTCTTTTTTGAAATCTGGTTTAGTTTGATCTTTGGTTTAAGAATGTGTTTAGCAAACACCTCTTAGACTTGTTTTGGGTAGTTTTATTTTAAGAAAAATTAGGTTTTTGCCAAACATGGCCTTACAAAAATACAAGAAAAAAATTAACATGATAATAAAAAATATCTTTTTGCATGTTACATACAACCAAGTCTCTCAAAAATACAAAAAAAATCATATTTTTCCCAAAAAATATATATTGTGTGTTTTAGTGTGTGTGTGTGTGTATTTGCACTCATCTTGGATTTAATAATTAATTTATTGAATCCGTAAAAACTTGACCAATATTTTAATAACCCCTGAAACCATTAATTCATGGAATTAATTGTCAATATTCTGGTATAAATGTTGGACTTACAAGTAAACTGGTATTTAAATATCAGGAATTGATCAGAAAATTCTCAAAATTATTTTAAATATTCATAAATTTTAAATTGGGAATATTTTTTTTCGCAATATACAAATTACGGAAAACCTTTCCATAAAAATTTATCTGAATACATGAGCCTGTAATAAATTCAAAATGTTAGATTTATTCACAAGCAGTCTGTCTCAGATAGAATGTAGTAGAGTGCTAATTCTTTTTCTAAATATAATCAATTTTTTACCTTTAAAATATCTAATAAAATCAGCATACTCGAGATTTTTAATAATTCTAAACCAAACAACTAAAAGTGATTTTTTAATTCCTTAACACCGCATGAGCACGGGCAACAAGTATTATGACACCATCATTATAGCCTTAAAAAAGTAATACAAATACATTTTCAAGTTTGATGCATGGAATTCCTCCTCCTCCTTCTCCTCCATGATTTGAAGAGAAATTGACATTTATATATAACGCAAATTTTCTCGGACCCATTAAAGGCCCTCTCTATCTCTCTGGACGACGGGCTCTGGGCACACAACACGATATCAATATTGAAGCTGCAACAAACAAGTTCGGCAATGTCGTCTTCCTTCACAATAGTAAATACATCTGCTCAATGTACATGAATTAGCAATTCATTTCTTGTTTTTTGGACAATGGCTTCGTTAATTTAGTTCGTTTTTTAAATTGCTTTTCATTATTTAAAGATTTTAGAGAGCAGAACAACCCTCCATCTTCTTACTCGGTTAAACAAAACTTGTTAAAGCTAGCTACTTGGTCATGATGTAGCCCGATGCATTCAATCAAGGGAACACATTGTCTACATATATGGATACAAGGTCATAGATTATACGTACTAAAATCATAAAAGAGTATTTTTGTTAGGTAAACCTACTTATTAGGACATATAAACCCGAGACAAGTGGGTCCATTAAAGGGTACTAACCACAAGGGTGCTTGCCTATGCCCTTAACTACAATCATAGCATGCATCTCCTCTCTAAATATTACCAGATCCCCATTTCTTGAGATGAAATTTTCCTAAGTGATAATTGGAATTGATGAAAGGGCAGCCGGGGCCAATATTAATCTTGACAGAGAAGAAAGATAGATTAACCTTGGGATTCCAACTACAAATTAATCTAAGATAGTCGTCTCTAGTTAACACCTATAATAGTGGTGGTATGGTATTTTTTTTGGCAAAAGACAACAGAGGGTTCAAATTTGTATCTATATACACCTTAATTTATCCCCCAACTTGATAGGTGAAGAATATAGAATATTTTCTCGAAATTATAATATTCATTGCAAGTAAAAGTAAAGAAGAAAGAAGAAGAAAGTAAAACAATTGAAAGTTGAGAATCCCATTATTGTTGTTCGGTGAAAACTAAATTATCTTCAGAAAGTAAGTTAACCACTCTAGCTAGCAATTAAATATTGGTAGTAGCTTATGAGAGGGATGGAGTTTCATTTTCAAGCTGTTACAACGTAGTTTTGTGCCGATTGAACAGAAGGGAAATTAATGCCTCTATCAGGCTTTATGATGATCAAAACTGGAGTCTCTTTAGATGGGATTGATCTCAGTATATATACATGATTTTCCATTTGATGAGCTAGCGCAGAAATTAAAGAAACATGATAATGTTCATGATGAATTACTGTTAATTAGTTCCTCATCATTCTAAGTGCCAGTGCTTGAAGCTCACCCAAGTCACTATTGTATGGTCTTTTGACCTTGGCACAGGATTGGAATGCAAATTCCTCTCCGCTTTTTATATCTTGCATATCCATCATCCCATGATCAATATTGCTGTTGTTAAGGTCAACCGAATCAAGTGAGCTTTGTGGAGAGATTGGATTGATGTAAGTTTGATAAGATGGAAATGATGACACCCCAGAAATGTTATTTCCTTGCCACTGATGATGCGTATTCTCTATATTAATGCGTGTTGAATCGATTAGATTTTGTGCTAGTTGAGCCTTCACTTGCATCAACTGTGCTTGTAAGCATGCCACCTACAAAAGCAAAAACAGGTACCAAAAATTAGAACTTCCTTAACTTGTACACTAACACTATATCTGTAAAGATGAAACTTGCAGCTTCATGATTTGAGGACCAAGGGCTCACAAGCAAGACCCTCTATCATCAACAGAGAGGGAAAAAAAACTTGATCGGTTTTGGAAATAAAATTAATCCTCCCTTGCTAGCCTACGGAAAGAGTTGAACATAAATAAATAAATAAAATCCTTAAAAACACAATACAATGCATTAGATTTCAGAGAAAATAATAAAATCTTTTGGAGATGAATTACCAGACTTCTACAAATCCCTTTTCCAAAAAAAAAAAACTGTCAAGAAGGAAAATTTTGCACTATATACCTTTATGATCTATGGTATATATGCTTGAAAAATATGCTAAAAAAAAAAGAAAAACATATATATCTATATAAATTGTGAGTAAGCAAGATACAAAGAATTCCACAAACCTGTTGCTGCAAGGAAAAAATATGTGCAACACATCCATAAACGGGGTCTCTGATCCTTGCTTGAGCCTCATAGGCAATAGTGACAACCGCCTCATAACGATCGGCAACCGGGACATGCAACAACAACTTGGAAACATTACTAGCACCAAAAACCTTATGAATGGCCGCAAACCGAGCAGTCCCTTGTTCAGAGCAAAAATAAGGTGCAAAGATACAATCGGAGGCACATTTCCTCCGGAGAAACTTGCATGCTCCACAAGGAGAACCAGTGCCAGTCACAGATGATGCCATGATGGGAGAAACAAAAGAAAGAAACAGGGAGAAGAAGAGAATCTTGAAAAAATTTTAAAGGCACACGAGCACACTAGGAAATGGTGCAAAAAAAACGAATGAGGCTAGTGTGTGTGTGGTGTGGTTGGCGAGGGGATCAAGTGAGGTGGGGGCTTTAGGAGTAAGGGACACAAAGGATCTCTTATAAGAGTAAATGGGAGACATCGAAGGCCACCATGTAGGGTTTTGAGGGAACATTTATCAATGGACTTATGCAGTATGAGGCTTCTATTTTACTAACAAAGACCAACTCAATTAACATGATTTATACACTAATACTGTCTTATGATTTGATTAATTAATATATTTAATATATAGTTTGCTTTTGAAATTTCTTACTGCTACTTTTTTAAGTTTGATTTTTGGGACGTTTGATTGCTAAGTTTTTATTTTTCCGCCGAACGCCGCACCTGGGAACTGATGTTTTTGTCGCTTTGTGGCTGTGGTGTTAAACCTCCACCTTCCGGTGATTGTTCACCGACAACTAATCTAATAATTTAAGACATCGTGAGTGATTAGTTAAGGACTAATGTGTGTTAAAGGGACAAATTCATGATTACTTGTATAAGTTTCTAAGTCTTAAAATTATTTTAATTCAATGATAAGAGTTATCTCATACCAGTTTGTACACCAATGAAACTAAATTTTTTATTCTAAACAATCTTAAATATGTATCCTCAAATCAAATCAGTCTGGTGTATTTAAAAAATATAAATTAACTACAAGTAAATCAGGAATTTTACTTGGGGAATCAAACGGTGGAGACATTATTATTTTTTAACCGTCAGTTCAATGTCTTAAAAATAGTTATTTTAAGAGTTAAATACAAGCAATTGGATATTTAAGTTTAATTTACTTACAGATTAAGGATTCATATATCTATAACCCCTTAGTGGCGTAGAGAAGCGAAGCTGGCTTTTTGAGCCTTTGGAAACCTGAGCTCTCATGTCGATCATGTCATGGGGTTAGTGCTCGCCTGCCTAAAGTGTGTTCAGTTCTAGAAAAGCTAACCGAAGTGGGGCGCCTTGCCCTCGTGCATAGGCTTCGATTTTATTACAAGAGACAAAACACGAGGCAACTCTAAATGTCTTGGTTCAAGGATCTTGTGGCTTGAATTATGATTATTTTTTTTAAAAGAAAGAAAATATAGTTTAGATTGGGGATTTGAATACAATGGCTGGCTTGGCAGATATCCTTTTATAAACAAAAATAATATTCTCAGAATAGTTTTCTTATCAGTTAAACTTAAATTTTATTTCTGAACAATTTTAATACATTTTTTTATATCGAGCTGATATGTTTAAATAATTTAATTTCTATAAATGTTATTTTTAAGATTCAAACTCGTAAAATTATAAAATTAAAAGAGAGAGAGAGAGAGCATACCAACCTCTTATGGTCGGCTTGGCCTCAGTACCATGGGGGTCCATGATGCTGTGTCACAATTGCTTGCAAGTCCCAAATATCCCAGAAATGGATTGTCTCGCTCTCAAGAAGGAAAAGGTAAAAGGACACAGGGAGGGGGGGCTTTAATCGAGCTCCTTAAAAGTATTTGTTCATGATTTTAAGTTTATTTAATGCATTTTCTTGGTGATATTTTGAGACTTGTCTAGCCGTTTCCATGGCTCTGGTCATGTTAACTTGGCTATCATTCTCATATATAATTGAAGTGAAGCGTGTTTTTTACAATGATTCACAGCTCGAGGTAGACGTAAGTTTGTTGTGGAGGGAATATGCGAAGCATTACTGCCCCTTGCATCAGCACATGTGAAGGAACTTCAACGCATAAAGTCGATCATTTAACAGATTTGCCCAGCGTAAAGGTAACACATCCTCACAACAACGAACCAGCTGTGGGGAGATAGGGAAGGTCATGGAAATGGTGCTAGGACCAGCCAGCCACGTCCCTCCTCTAAAACAACATAAATAAAATAGTGTGGCAAAGGGACAGATTAAACAGCACGAAGGATTCGTTACCCTGGAAAAGGAAAATGGCACTTTGAATAGAAAAGTGTGAGCACATATCATGTTTCTTACCTCAGCTTTAGCACTGCATCACATCTTTCCTCGCCAACCCGTTTCAGGCAGTTCGGGAAGTGGCATGACAAATCTTTCCAGCTTCTGGTCTCTCAACCATGACATAATCATCATTGATTTTGGAATCCCTTTGTAACATTATCCTTGCACACAGCATACATGCAAGCTTTGATGGCTTGACCAACACACCGCCCTCCATTCTAACAGCAAAAACTTCCTCCCTCAATCGTGCATGTATGTTCATATTTACAAAGCTCTGAAATAAGATTTTTGAGATTATTAGCCAATATAGAATAAATACCCTTTTGATATGTAAACATACAGCCCCACCTTTTCTTCTATGTTTACAGAATAGATTGGGATATCTATCAACTACCACCTCTGCTACATAAATGTGGCTGACACCACATTAAAGTGTAAGCTTCCAAATTTATAGTTCTGCTTCTCCTCCATGCTCATGTGGCCAGTCGACTCTACGTTTGCATTAAAGCTTTTTCCTTAATCCAATCACTTGGTAGATGCCTTATAGAGAAGCCAAAACTGATCACAATCGCACCAACGGACCACAAATCACATCCCCGGTCCTACTTGTGAAGTTTTTGCTATCTAAGAGTGCAATCGCAGTACTAAATTTTAAACATGACTACCTCTAGTTTTGGCCCAGGTGCTCGGATGCTTGCATCCCAGCATGGCTCCCCCAAAACCCTTCATACAATGAGGGGAAAACCCATGAAGAGCAAAAGAGGGCAAGCCCATAAAGCATTGGATACATAATACCAATTCCCATAATCTGTACAAAAGTTATTATAATTAAACATTCAGACATGTTTTCATAATCCATGCCTGGGAACACCATTTACACATGCAAAATGCCAAGGTTGATAGATCTCCAGCAAACCCCAAAATGAGATCTCATCACAGAACCCTTTTACAGTATCCAAAATGAATTTCATAGGGAATGTAGTGATTATATCCTTTTAAGGCAAGACAACGTCCTCATCTTCTCTTGTGATGAAACCTCACCTTCAACAAGAACTGCATTTTAACCTGTCCAAGAAAACCACTATTTTAAGGACTGCTCCATTTATGGGGGCATCGAAAAGTATAATCATATGAAAATCATCAAGTAATCGTAAGAGATAATTCATCATAAGAATTCTGCCTTGAGCATTACTTATTTCAATTACTTGGCAGAACCCAGATAACCACTCTGATACAGCAGCAAAAGACTTTGATTAGATCATTTTGATCAAGTTGTACAGTAGTCAAAATAAAGTTCCGAAAGTGGATCAAATCTTAGAATTTTAATCCATACCAAACTCCCACAAAAAAACTCTACTAATGAGATATATCATTTAATTAATTAGGTATTGAAAATTGAATTTAAATTTGAAATGGTAACAGAAATGCATCAGCAGGTTTTTAAAAATTTCTACTTTGCCAGGCAGATAGAACTTACTTGAGCTGTATTATAAACAATGTACTCGTTGTACATCAGCTCAGAGGCCTTGACTTTCGAAGACACTGGTTTGCCACAAGGTACAATGACATCATTCCTCCACTTCGCATATCCTGACTCCTCAGGTACCTTCTTGCCAAGCCCTTTTGTAGAGTGCTTTCCCTCCGGTGGTTTTTCCATATACTGTGATAAATAAACTTGTGGTTCTTATTCAGAAAAGAAGGAAAAACAAATTCAAACAGAAGACTGAATGTGTCAGATTTCCACCCTACCAACATTTGAGAATATTGGGTGACTAAAGCAAGTTTCAATACTACAGAAAATCCAGTGAGTAAGAGCTGTCATTATGCAAACTAAATCAGAAATCTTACAGCAAGTGGAATGAGGGAAATTGTGCCAAACTTGCAGGCACAAGTTAGCATGTTTTGAGTAAGAACTTCATGCAACAAAGGTTAAGGCCAAGTATCTCTAGAACCCCACATTCATGCCCACAACAGGATAATGGCCTTGTTTTTTAGCATGTTGAATGGGTACATGCACAATGTTAGTTACCAACTCAAACCAAGCATGTGGACATGCACAGATACACACACTAACAAACCATATAACATCATGGGATGTGAACTCACCGTTGCCTTCTTCAGCTCATAGACCTCCCCTAGGGCAACTTCACTGAGAAGCATTAGTCCCACTGGATTTTTCTTATCAGTAAAGCAATACTGAGCACTCTTACTGACCAGGTCAGCAAAGTAAACCCCTTTACCAAACTGTAATGCAAAGTGTTCATTCATCAGCCTAGTAGAAGGGAGGAAGATACGATAGGCATGCGTGTGAAAATCACAAATGATAATGCAAGGCCTATGAACCCAAATATGTATAAGTGTTCACATATATGCACACAATGAAAAACAACGAGAGAGAAAGAGAACCATATAGCCAGTTGTTGGTGCTTCAGGAGGAGCTATTCTAAGTCCTTGGCTAAGTATTCCCACAAAGTTCGTCAACCGAGAACCTGTAGAGGAGCAGCTTTTTGGTTTCACTTACATATCTGATTCTGTAATCATGCTGCATTACTGCTGAAGCTCCAGGTTTCCATGAACCTTGATCAAAAGCAGTTTGTATGTAGATATAATTGATTAAGAGATACTCACCATGCCATAGCAGCATTCTGTTCTTAAGCGTTTCCCTATAAGGGGCAAATCTATCAAATTCTCCTCTTCTCTCCAGCAAAAATACTTCTTCCAGTTCAAGACTCCAATCCTGATAATAACATCAAACACCAGTGATTACTTTGTTAGGATGGCGGGGAAGAAAGATAAAAATAAGGAACAATAACTCATCACCAGCAGAGCCAGTGCTGAGGGCTTGAACTATAAAGAAGGTTAACCCACCGTATGAGTTGGTGCATGAGTTGCAAGGAGATACTTCTCAATCAACTGATAGTCCTCACTGTCATGAGGTAGCGGACATATATCACAATGGAGCTTCTTATACTTATCATCAAGGGAATCATCGCTATCCACATCAAAGCCAACTAATCTTGAAGCTATCTCAATATCCTGAAGAGCTTCTAACATTTTCACCTACAGTAGAAACAAAATAGTGAACTACATTATTCCTCATACTGGCAAGGTACATGAGATAGATATAGTCACCATTAAACTTCAGTTAATCAATAGTCAGTGGAGAGCCCCTAAGGTATAATTTTCCAGTGACTTCAAATTTTATTTTAAACCTTCTGTATACAATGCATTAAGAAGAGGCAGCAAAATTTCACTTCTTTCTCTAAGTTTTGGCAAAAATAACTCGACTTTCAGAGAGGCTTAAAAGAGAAGTTTAAGATGAGAGGTGCATGGGTAAGTAATTGTGATTGGGCAGGACACTTTTTAATACAGCATATAAGAAGTCCCCACTAAGATTCAACATAGCATCAATTTGCAAGTCACAAATAAATGAGTTAGTAATTACTATGACCATAGGGAAACCAAACAATCAAATATCCACCATAAGAGAGGCACAAAAAGGCAGCTGAGTAAAAAACATCAATGATGTTATCACACTTGGCCTCCTGTACCTTTGATTTAAAATCATCTTCATCTCTGATAACATGAGGATGGATAGAAGGGATCACAGTGAAAAATCTATTGCTGGCATCGATTATCAAGCTTTCTTTGATAGAAGGATCATGTGCATTGCTACTTAATAAATTCTGGATCTCTGTCAAAGCCTCAAAACCTGGAAAAGTAAAAAATGATAAATACAGGGCTCTTGGCACAAAGAAATACAAATCAAATTTCAGATCGTCAAGGTTTTTTACAGCATCAGAAATAGATCTGCTTCAGTATCAGAAAGCAAATGAAAAAGATTTTTAATAGGTAACTACCCTTTTGGATATTATTTTTGCTCAGTTTTCCAAGAGGCATTTCTGACATGTTAATCTCGAACTCCACCATAGCAGCTCTGCAAACCACAAGATCTGGTCTTTCACACATACAATTACCCAAAGAAAAAAAAGTCAAAAGTGAAAAGGAAAGTAGTGTATACCTGTATGTTTCAACATCAAAGAGCATCTTCATCAATTCCACCAGAGGAGGAGCTAATTTGCTGTCTGCATCACTCCTAGTTTTCTTTGTCACCTGTCTGTTTACTCCATAATCCTACAAATTTAGACATCAATAAGAACTAAGAACTAAGCAGGGAGCACTAAGAAGAATATGAGATTGGAAAACAAAATAAGCAAGTACAATATCCAATGGGAAGAATCTGCCAGGTTTCTTCTGAAAATCCTTTTTCTGTTCCCATGCTTCCCATGGATTACCAGTCTTCTCAAGGAATAAACGCTTAAATTCATGGATGGCATCTGATTTTGACATCTCTTCCAGTTTATTTCCTCCAATTTTCTCATTTCCAACTCGGCCCCATTTACGGAACACATAACACTCTAACCCTTTGTCATCTTGTATTATCTGAAGGATGTAGAAGCTTTACACAGGAAACAGATCAAAGTTAGAAGGGAGGAAAATATCTCATAAACAAAGTAGTGAATCTAAATCAATTCTTGCATTAGCTGGTCATATCAAACTTCAAAAGTCTAATTAGCACTAGACACAATTAAATGAGCGCAGGCCATATAGTCACTATCCTTCTTCAACACAAAGCTTATTGACCCTTCAAATCCAGTTCATCTTCAGGAATTAAGCAATAAATGTGGGCAAACTTTAAAAAAACCAATGGAGCAATATCACTCAAAACCAAGGAAAACTAAAGATATCAGCTGAAAATAAGGTTGTACCACAAAAAGACACAAGACATTATAGATAACCTGTTAACACCAGTTGATAAGTCAGACATGTTCAAAGTTGTGTTATAGATGCTTTTCCCATCCTCAAGGATGTGTCCAGTGTCTTGCATACCAGAAGCTTCATGCACAGCACTACGCCCTTTCACTTTGACTGTGACCATACTAGAAACCCCACCCGAGGCTTCAACTTTATAAGAATCAAATGGAAGCTTCTTCTGTCTTTTAAAACAGTCAACCAGGTAATCCTCCCTGACGATTGGCAATTTCATCCTCCTGTCAAGCCAAACAATACCAAGTCAACTTATGATGAATAAAGAAGACATTTAGTAAGATCAGCAAATAGAAAGCATTTACCTTGCTTTCCTCATATCAGCATCTTCAGAAGACATTACACCACTCACAACAAAGCAGTTTGTATCTGCAATGTAACTCATTAAGCAGAATGACTAACAAGAAATGTCTTAAATCAACAGCAAGAGTCAGTCTCTTCATAGCAGGAATAATTATTTAATTCAAAAACAAAACCATGGAGCAAATACCTTTCTTGATCTTGGCATGAAGCTGCCCACCTGCTGCCTCGATTTTTCCCTTCCATTCTTTCTGAAGAATTAGTCCAAGTATAAAATGATCAAATTAGTGCATCAGCTACAACAATATTTGACAAATAATTTCACCAAACTATAGAATATATGCCATACCATGGATTCCTTGGGTAACCCAGAAACAGCAACTTTTAAATCTCCCAGACTTTCACTCTTTGAAGACTGAGACTGGCTGCTGGTAGCTTGACTTCCAGAAAGGTTGTTAGATGATGGTGGAGGAAGTATCCTAACTGGTTTATTACGCTTTTGTGATTTAAACCACTGCAAAGCAAGCAGTGAGTCAATTTACCATTAGCATAATAACTGCATGAAACAACTCACAATTGTATACCTTGATAAGGTATTGATTATCAGTTTCTTCAGGAATTTTCCACTTTCCTTTAAGACGTGCTGGTTCACGAGTTGAATATGAACATTTGCTCCATTCTGTCAGGTACCCACCGCACCTATACATACCTCCAGAAAAATGAAGAGAGCCAGAACACATCGGGCAGCCGCCAAGTGCTCCAAAAACCATCCCATCAGCACTATAAAGGAATTATGGCAGTAAAGATTGCATCAAAATTCCATGCAAGGGGAATCCGTGGTCTATAGTGATGTCATAATGACAATTACAAACTCATAATAACTCATAAATTTATTGAATATATCCATCAAGTGGTTTAACAGTCACAGTTATCATGTTAAGAACAAGCACTTCCATGTGTATTTAAATCCAAGCTTATTTATCAGGGCAATGAAAATTCCATGATCATTACTAGTGGGAAAAACATTAAGAAATTAGAGTATTGCAACAAGCTAACAACTGGACTTGCACAGAAAAGTCCATGACCTTTCACCATCTGTTGAACTAACAATCATTTCAGCAGTACGTGTCCCCAGGTTCAAACCCCAGCAGCACCAATAAAAACCTATCCAGGGATAGTATTAATCATCTCAAAACGTTAAAAGTTTATCCCTTTCAAGTCTTAGTAACATGGAAAAACATGTGCATTAGCATTCATGATAAAACACAAAACTTGTATATGGTTGCTAATGCAGAAATCACACATTCCATAACATGCATGCCTCGAATTGTTTTAAAAGATATTACCAACGGTCTCGCAAATCAAGTTCTGATCCATTAGAAATTTGGCTATTGGCTTCCAGCATTGCACGCAACTCTACTGTTGTCACGTGCTTTTTAAGGTCATCCTTTAGGGCCCACAATTCCTTGGATTGGGACTCGAGTTTGCTATCCAATTCACTATCATTCTTTGCAGATGCAGCCCTGCTAGTTGATACATGTGCTTCGGATTTGGCAACTTTTGACTTCTGATCACCACTTATATCTTTTTTACGTTTTGCTCCACCTTTGGAAGATGATTGTTGAAGTTCTTCATCCTCTTTTCCCTCATTTTTAATGCCTAAGAAGACAACAGCTATGAGAAAGAGACTGCATCCAGTGAAATGTGTATCTATATAAACACACAGCAGTCACGACAGCATTGCACAGTTAGTTCTATATTATACCAGTCTTAGCAGTAGAAGGAACCTTCTTAACCAGAGTATGAACCACCGCCTGATCTGGAGCTGCAAGGCTTTCCCATCCTGACAACTTATCCACTTGGACAGATGGGTGCAAATCCATGAAACAATTGGCATGATGCCATGCCAACCCTCTAGGTCCTTGTCCATCAGGCTTGGAGGAAATACGAACCTAGATTGATTTCATATTTTTAAAGATGAAATGTAAGCAGCTTAATCAATAGTCATGTTAGCATGATCTAGTTATTTTAAGAAAAGACTCAAAAGATCAAATAGTCTACCAAATTGAAGTTGTTATTATGTGAGATAG
>Ga0325411_1004245_pt1 | contig 16129 bp, 11 predicted proteins | sample PopdelMetagenome_13_FD_206181 | JGI IMG/M metagenome (GOLD analysis project Ga0325411, IMG submission 206181) | Populus deltoides microbial communities from Bellville, Georgia, United States - Xylem-PdIQD-R4 | ecosystem: Host-associated > Plants > Phyllosphere > Stem > Wood/Secondary xylem...
ATTTTTATTTTATTTTTAATCTTAAAACAGCCTCGTTTAATAAAAAAAAATATGAAATTTTTTAGCGACATAACCCATATCAAAATCTTAGTCGATGAATCATCAAATTAACCATTTGATAGATACTCGAATTCAACTATGGTTAAATAAATATTTTTTTCATATGCATAAAAGGAGAACTCTATGACTACATTCAATTTCAACTTCTTAATGTTTAGTAATCAAAATACTCCAAGACACTGCAGCACAACGCACAAGCAGAATAGCTATCCACAGTATGATGTTGCCACAAATATAATTGTTACCATGTACACTTAAATAAACAAGCATCTCGATGTCCTTGATCCCTGAGAAATTACTATCTGCATTCCTTGGTCTCATATCATACTGCTCCGAGTGAGTTGAAAAGAGTCCATGCTTCCTGTGTGCATGCAAGGAGTGGATAACATTTTTTTTTAGATGAATTTAGAATGGCGATGATTTCTTCAAGCTCAAGAATTAAAAATTAACTGGATATTACCTGCAAAATATCGAAGATTTTTTCTGCTGTGTATTTTTGATGCGAGGTAGCACCTTTCTGCTGTAGTTTATCAGGGTGTAGACAGAGTAAGGCCTTTTGATATGTTCTTTTCACCGCATTTCCTTCAATTATATCAACAAGAGGCACAGGATTCCACCCACTTCCAGACCAAAGGACCTGTGATGTGAGTGCAGCAAATATCAGTTTAAGAGGCAGACAGTTCCAAGTTAGTCGGAGCCAAAAGATATGATTTAGAAGTTCAACTAAATTGTCAAAGCCTAAAGATATGACCCGTGACCGACCCGAATAAGTTGAGCCCTAGTTGACTTGGCCAAACTTGGTCTAAGCTGGCTGGGTCAGCACTAAGGAACTTTTTTTAAAAAAAAATAAAACAACATGGTTTTGGACAAAAATGATAGAACTGATTGACCCACAACCAAGTAACTCAGACCTTTTTTTAGGTCAGATCCGACCAGAACCGATAACTATGCTTGGAACAGGATGAAATTCAATTTACTAAGTTTAGTCACGAATCACCAGAAAACCACTTTAAATAGAAAATGCAGTAGGTCTGCTGCAATGGTAATTAAAGTTCAGATAAAAGAATGTGCACTCTAGAAAAAAACTCGCAGCGCAAGCAAGAGTAGAAGGTAAACTCACATATTGTAAAGTTGACAACAGGGAGCGTATGTTGCCTTCCTTTCCTTTCGACCACTTCTGTATTTTATCATCAATGACCTGCAATGTATGATTTCCAGTTACTATTTCCTGGTAAAGTTGAAAGAAAAAATGGAGTGTCTTTGTCAACTTTCTTCCTTACTTGGATCTCCTCATGGTTATCGCTGGTTTGGAGCTCCCTTTCCTCATCCTGGGCTAATTCTGTAATCTGTCCACAAAGCAAAGTATACCAGCTCATTAGTCATTTCAGGAGGCAATTAAATAATCCTAATACCTGCTATAAAAAAAGATGGCGGAATGCTAATGTTTATATACACAATCACATACCAGGAGGAGGGACATATCTGTATCTGCAATGGTTGATTCTAAGCCATCAGGAATGTAAGCTGTCAACAACGTTTTGATGCATTACATATCACATTTTTTAAGAATCATTAACAAAGAGTTCAAATCCTTTTTGTATTATGAAGTAGTAAGTTCAGTAAAAGAAGCTCATTCTAGCGAAATTGCATAGCAATTGGAATATATGAATCATGATTCAGATGAACATGAAATATGCCATGCTGCTTCACCATTTTCATCCTAATTGATATTAAAAAACACAAAATCATTCTTCCAGGTGGATGGTATCCAAAATCTCCCAGTCAACATGCAGCAATTAAAATAACATATAGCATCAATTAATATCAAAATACCTGCAGTTGACACTGAGCTATCCTTACGTCCAGAAGAAACGCTTTCGGACCTGAGATTGTTCGCCTTTGTCTCGGGATGTTGTTTCTCGGATTGCTTAAGACATTTGTTCACCTGAAGATTACAATAAAAGTTGAAAATCTCAGGTCCACTATGAGTGTATCAGCTGTGCTAATATTTGACAAAATAAAATGCAAGATCATTTTCAGCTGAGTACCAGGATGGAAGCATCTGGCTTGTTTTTATTGTTAACATTACGCGAGTGCATTTTCTCATTTCTGGTATCGTCAGTATTGAATTTTACTCTTTCCTTTCGTCCGGAACTCTGATGTTGAGAGTCATTAAGATCAAAGTTGGGTTTTTCTGAACCTGCCCGATTGAAAATTTTAACAAATTCCTTGACCTTTCCCCTAAGTCTGTTCTTCTCAAGGCTGTCTCTTGATTTTGTTGGTGGATATTGAAAGTCAGCTTTATCCACTTCTACATTATTCGCTGTAGTTCTTTTCTCATCCTGATCGTTTTCAGTAACATCAAAAACTGCAGATGGTTTTTTGGTGCTTTCTGCCTTTCTTTCTTTCAAACCATTTTTTCTAGTCATCTCATCAATACCTGCCAGAGAAAATGGACGTGTTATTAGTGATATCACATGAGAAGCATACTTGATAAAGATTCCAGAACATGACTTACATTGCTCATCATCATTCTCGGATAACAGGGAACGTAGTGGTTTTAACTCAGTCTTGCGATCCTCAAGCGTAACTACAGAAATTCGTTCCTTTGTTTTTTCAGATAAGTCCATTTCAGGACCATCTTCAACAATCACTTGATGAGTGCTTGGAGTATCCAACTCAGGTACAGGAAAAATTGTGTCCTCAACAATCTGACACGGTTCTACTTCACACTGAATGCTCTTATCAAAGAGGAAGCGATTATCTTGTTGATTAAGCTCGATGTGACTACTGAGTGAGGGAACATCGATATCATGTGGATTTGCTGATCGTAATTCTCTTGCTATACCCTCGCTTGCTATCCATCCGTTAGCACTTGAACATCTCTGAAGTTCACAATTCTCATCCAGTCTTGATTTGGTAGCTCCTCTAAGGGACATCACAAAGGGTATTCCTTTGCTTGCCCACTTGTAGATAGAAAAATGAGACTGGTTTCCATTTGTTGGAACATCAGAACTATCTGAATCACTTTTCAAATTTGTGTTTGTGTCTGTTTCTTCATGTTTAGTCGAGTTTGATGACTCCTCGCTGCTAAGAGATAGCTCCTTCGATAAAGTGCTTTGCCTAGAGATATCATTAGTCAACTCGTCTCTAACGTGGTCCGTTTGGCTTGCAGAAGGTGCATAATTGCCTACGCCATATGAAGCATCATCCTTATTTTTGTGAATGCTATGGGCGCTAGAGTTAAATGTTGGCAAGTCTGTCCGCTTACTCAGTTTGGCAGAGAGGCTGCAAAATTAACAGTACAGGATTTGAGATTCTGGGATGCATTTGTTCAAAAGACACTCAACCCCAAGCAGATAATAGTGCAGATAAGAACAACAAAGAATCAATAACCACTACCAGACACCACCTTAATCCGAAATACATTTGAAACAACCTAGGCAATGACATATCATCACTTCTTATTGCTATAAAGGATTCTTAATTGGTGATTTATGTTGACCAATGAAGAAAAAACCATCTAAATTATAAGATCTAAGATGTACAGAAATAAGCAAATAGCATCTCAGAGTGAATCCAAAACCTGAATTGTGCAGGCAGAGATGGACTCCAGGGATCAGCTCTAGGTGGCAGCTGTCCAGTAGGGCTTAGGACTCTTGAACCCGGAGTTGAAGAAAGTGAATCAAGGTCATGCTTCTTCGGAGAAGAACTCAAAGACTTATTGCCTCTGAAAATATCATCAAAGAAATCATTTTTTGGATATCGCCTTCTATTGACATTTTCATCTCCAAACACTGGCTTCTCATTTAAACCCGACAAACTGTTGCGAGACAACATGGTATCAACACCACCACTTCTTGAAACAAATGAATCTGTCGTTTCAGCAAAACTAGATCGCACCTCCTGAAGCGACGATCGCCTCGGTGGGCCGCCAAAAACATCTATAAAATCAATATCAGAGTTTCCATGTTGGCTATTTGAAGAAGAGCCTGGATGGTTTATAGATTGTCTTTGAAGATTATAACCTAACAGAACACTCTCTCTCTGAGAAAACCTCTCCATTTCAACCAATAACCAGTACGGAGCACCCACAAAACCAGTTCAATTCAACTAGACAGTAAGAATTTAAACAAAAAACTGGCGTGAAATTCCTATCCATCTTTTTGATCATGGAACTGCAAGTCCTGAAGAGGGTTCTTGTTGTTGAATCAAGAACTTGCAGAGATTTTTCTTTTGAGAATCATGATATTGAGGTATGGAGGATGAGATACATACAAACAATAACGTGGGAGATTTTGAAAGGGAGAATACAAAGGTGGGGCTAGTGGGTTCTTGTTGTTGAATCAAGAACTTGCAGAGAGGATCGTGATATTGAAGCATGGAGGATGAGATACACACAAACAATAATGTGGAAGATTTTGAAAGGGAGAATACAAAGGTGGGGCTAGTGGTCTTTGAAGCCACTAGTAAAAATCAATGTCGTCTGCTTGTGGATATTAAGGAAGAAAATTCCATACAGCAACCGAAGTATTAGGCAATCTTTGTCGTTAACCTGAGTTTTTTGAAATTAATTCTTGGTGACCGTTAAACTCAGATTTTTTGTGATCCCACGTTGTTATGGGTTCGTTTTCTACAGCCTCCGTTAGGATGATAGCCTGTTATTGCTTGCATGCAATGAATGAAGTCATGAACTTCTTTTGCTCCCTCCTCCAGTCCATGTAAATTAAAACAAAAATCAAATTAAAATTAGTTGCCAATCTTGTTCACTAAAATTCGATCATTATTGTAGCAGATGTGATTAAAATTGACCTACAAAATAGAGTAGGACAGAAACAGAGATATATAAAATAAAAATATTTTTAAAGTAAATTCTTATACTCTCAAAACAGAAATTGAGAAAAACATGTCCCTTCTATCCATATAATTTTTGTTTTTTTCTGAAAGAGTAACTAAATACTAAGGATGGAACCGGGTTATGATTGGTTAGCCTTGGGATAACACTTTTACATAGTAACCCAGCTAATTTGCTGTCCATGCATGAAGGTAGGTGACTATAAGGCAACGAATATCTGGAGGGTCTGCCAAGAAAAGCCAAGAGAGAAATCTAATCCTCCAGGAAAAAAGAATTACAGTAGACCTGATTCTGGTTTATGCTAGCAAACCAATCGCATTAGGAACCCCACCTTAGCATCTGGTAATAATAGATACGGGATCCACTGCACCTCGTGATGAGATAGTTATAGTCCTTATGAACCTAAATTTAGTGTGATAATCTTTTGTTTCTTTCTCTCAAAGGGGTGCGAGCCAAGTACGAGGATCCTGGTTCATGGTCCTTGCCGGTCCAGTCACATTGTAGCCAACCACCGAAGTCATTGATCCCAACTCCACCAGGATGCAACAAAATGTCACTCTAAAAAATAATCAAATACCCAGAAACTATCAAAGAATAGAGCTTCCAAGTTGCAGCAAAATCTTTTATCATGAAAAATGACAAGCCTGATCATATTGTTGGCGCACATTATATAGCACAGATGAGACCAGTGTGGGTGCTCCAATGAAACTTAATTTAAAGCTACAGGAACAATACAGACCAAAGTTCTGAAGAAAAAAGAAGGAAAAGTATCTCAGATCAGCTACACATAAAATACAAACCAAAATCTCAAAGAAAATCAAGGAAAAAGTTTATCTCACATTTCTCTTCAAAGGTAATAATAGATTTAAACTAACTGTATCATGTGAGAAGTCTGGGGGGAAACACTAAATCTCTCGAAATCCTCTCTGTAGTTGTATGAGGTTCCTACCAATCAGAACCATCAGGGAAAGGATCCAACGCATCTTGCTTCCCATTAACATAGAACTCCACAACTGCTTGCATTCTTCGAAGTTTATCAGGGTGATAATTTACATGAACAATTACTGGCTTCAATGTTTTTAGCGCAGGATCTTTCCTTACTGTCTTGAAAAGGACCTTACTATTCATAAACAAAAACATATCCATTGTTCTTTTTGCAGCATGGAGTCCATCATACCCAGGATGTGAAGGGGTGAAAAGCTCCTCGTTGAAAACTGCTTGGTCCCATGAGTTTGGCTCTCGAGACAAACGACCAGCCACACGATCCAAAAGCTCAATGGAAGGAAGTGTAGGCCTTATATAAAAGAATCCAGAATTGTAAACCCATATTCTCATTGTATGAGCATAACGAGCCCAACCCATGGCAGGTTCATTAAAGACATCATCAAATCCATAAGCTGTCATATTATCATGACCATCAGACATAGATTCAACATCTGAATCCCGATAAAGATGATCAAATGGGTTCTGCAAGTATATTATATCAACATCTGACAGAAGAACACTGTAACCCAACTGCAAAAATTCCCTCAAAATACGGAACTTCAATCCAGAAACAGCATGGTTTCCTCCTGTTCTTGCAACTGAATCAATACCGCTATCTGGATCCCTCTTATACACTGGAACATCATTCGACTTGCAGAAATCTACAATATGGTCATCTAATGCTACAACAAGGTAATTGCGTATACCAGCTTTCTTGATGTTAGCGAACCAAACTTCTAACATGGTTTTCACATTTGAATTTGCAAGGGCAACTATAAGCTCCTTACGAACAGCAACTTCCTCCAAGAGTTTTGCCAGTCTAGGATTCACAGACTCATCAGGAACAACAGTTGGGTTAGTTCTCAAACCCTTGACAGTACCAAAGGGACCAGCTTTCTGCTGTTTACCCAGTAACAAAACCTGCTTCTGAGCATGATCTTGTCCTTGTTCCGCCAGCTGCAACTTTTCATTTAGCTCCCTAACTTGCTTCTTCATCTCAGCATTCTTCTCCGATATCAATACAATATCAGCTTTCACCATTTTAATTCGCTCGGGCGATTCACATGAAGACAAGCCTGTCTAACAAACAAACAATAGGAAATCACAACACAATAAGTGGCCTATAAATCACAGAATCCACCCCCCAAAAAAAAGCAACCATTAAATGATAATTCCCAATAACTGACAGAATATTGACTTGGAAATGCACACTACGCATCATGTGACAAACAAGCTCATGTTCAAAATAATAACTAAAATAACAAACCTTGCTTTTCATTCTCGCCAAGCCAGGGGATGCAACAAGAAAGGCAAAAATACTAAGCAAAGACTAAGACAGCGAAGAGGGGACACTGGTGAAATGATGCCACTTTCACAAAAAAAAAAATTAATGGTACAAAACTGGCTTCTCTTTAAAAGCATTTTCAAATCTGTATCCTTTTAGTTTCACCAAATTACCCCATTCCTTAGTGAAATCATGGCTTCAATTAATTCATTAAAACAAAAAACAACCCGAATTCTAACTATCAAAGCAATTAACACCATCAGCAACACGCATAAAAGCAAAGTCAACTGCAAGAAACAAAGTCAAATCTTTGAAGTTAATAAAAAATCAAAATTCAAGAACAATCATTACCCAATCAAAGAAATTTTTAAATAGAAAACATCAGAATCAAGTTTACCCTATGTTGAGGACCCCAGCAGCAATCACAAAGTAGAGAGAAGTATACACAAAAGATATATTTGAGGTATTTAAGGCAAAAAGATTTGAACCTGAAGATTTGAATTAGCAATTCGACGATGTGAGCCAGTCGGATTGGAGCTGAAAAACCCATGAGGATAAAACACAGCAAAGACGCAGCCAAGAAGGATACCGATCAAAATGGCTACGGCGATTCGAGATCCTTGAAGTGATTGCCCTTTTTCTCTTCGAAGAACCGCCATACCTTCCTGTGTTACGGTCCACGGACAGTCTCAGAGAAGGATAGACGATTAAGCAGCGGAACTTTTCCTTTTATAGCAAAATTAAAGAGCAAAACTAATTTATCAAGGTACAATTAATTTTTCGGTTAATTACACTGAAACTATAATTTGATATGTTTTTAACAAACTTATTCTTATATTTTATTTAATAACTACAAAATTCTTGCAATATTAATATTATAATTTTATCATAAATATATAATATTATACTTTATCATTAAAATAATATTATAATTTTGTTAAAAAATTAAGTTTTTAAAAAACATTGAACAAACTATATTAAAAAAATCAAATTATTTTAACCTTTATTTTTTAAAGGTAATTAAATCAATTTTATTCTTTATTTAATCTTAAGTTAATTTAAAGATACATACAATTTAAAACTTGTTTTTTAGAAGTAGAGTAGAGATTATTTTTAAAAATATATTAAAATAATATTTTTTATAATTTTTATTTTTATATAAACAAATTAAAACAATTAAAAAATATTAAAAAACAGTTTATATTTTTTTGAACAAAAACATTTAAGATTTTTGAAAAAAAAGCCAAACAACACCTTATCATACATGGAAGTACATGTGTTCACTTTCTCTCTCTTTTTTTTTAAGATCGATAAAAAAATAAAAAATAAAATAAAAAATAGGAAGATAAGATAGATATAGATGATTTGAAAGATTTGTAAATTAGAGGTGAGTAAAAAAATTAAAAATCTGAGAAAATTAAGAAAAAAATAACTAAAAAAATCGAATCGTGAAAAAAAACCGATTAAATCAATTAAAATTTTAAAAAACTAAACTCAAACCAGTTTAAACCGATTTTTATTCTAAAAAACTAAATCAAAATTGATCGGTTTGAATCACTCCACTTTATTTTTTCTTTAAAAATTTGATATTGATTCTCAAAATTCTCAGTCTGATCTCTAACCTCTTAATAGATAAAAAGGAATTTGCCTAGAGAATTTTTTTTTTTTTTTTAATCTTAGATACAGCTAGTGAAGAAACATTTAAGATTCTTAATCAATTTTCAATTTCTTTTTTGGGATAGAACTTATCATAAATGGTTAAGACATCATTGATTTCCATTTGAATTTAGATTTTTAGGTTGGCGTCGATTCAAATAATTCCTTTCAAACAAAAACAACTTCACTAAAACATTTTTAAAAAAAATCTAACCAGACAAGATAAATAAAAATAAATTGATCAAAAATTTAAATTAAAAAAAATTATATTCGTTCAAACTTCACAAGTGTAATTTTAATTAATAAGTGTTTTGTTATATTATTTATTGTTTGGTTAGTGTTTCGAAACAAAAAAGATATGAACAATTAGAACAAAAACTGGTTTGGTTAAAGAAATAGAGATAAAAATATAAAAATAAATGTTTTCTAAATAATTTTAAAATAAATTTATGTATTTTCAAAACATGAAATATGAAGGAAACATATCCATGTAAAAAACTCTATATCTATATTATTATAGTTTTACAGTTCAACTCGAAGCAAGACTCTGGTTATGAGGATAAATCCTAAAATTTATTTTTAAAAAGGATAAAAACATTGTTATTTTGATTTTTTTTTTCAAAAAAAATCAATAAGTTTTTAACTTGGTTTTTATCCTGGATTGATTAGGTTGCGGGTTGAACATGATTTCAATCAAGTTAGGCTGATAAAATTCTTTCTTTATTTTTTTTTAAAATTCAAACTCATCCAAGCCTCGGATGGGCGAAGTCTTGAATTGGCCTATTAAATTGGTTTAGGTTTCATAACTAAAGTTATTATACTATTATTGCTTTTAACACTCAATATAAATTAAAGTAAAAAATAATATCTAATTATTTTTTAAAACATGTAAGTTTGACAATAATATACATATTAAGAATAAAATAATTTTTTTTTTATAATTTATTTTATCTTGTCCACTATTAACCAAACATGATAAAAAAAATCAATATCAAACATAATTATATTTTCATTTTCTGTTCTATCTTATCTTCTCTCTTCTATCTTTGTTATCTATTTTATTCTCTCGTTTATCTTTATTATTTATTTTATCTTGTCTTTTTATTATCTATTTTATCTTGTTTTTCTCTTATAAATAATAACCAAATATTACCTAAATTATTGAGTTAATGAACTTTTAGTTTTTAGTTTATAATGATTTTTTTTATTTGATTTTTTTCCTTTTTTATCTAAATCAATTTTTTCAATCCTTTTTGGATAACAGATTTGACAATGGATTTGGCAATCTCAATTCTCAATTTAGTTTTTTTATCCGGGCCGAGGCCCGACCATGGACTTTGCCCAAATTCACTAGGGTTCCAATGACCCCACTGGATTTTCTACACCTGACAAAAGTCAAACCCAGGATCTTGCACAGGAACACACTATCAAATCTTAGCTCTTCTTCGCTAGGCCAACTCCATGTTGTTAAATTGACAGAAGAAACTGCTATATGTCTATAAACTAAACTTATAATTCAATGGAAATTGTTACATAAACTGAACATGTCCATATACAGCAGGCCTATCAAAATTATCTATGCGATAATCTGCTGTCATAACTTGCAACTCAAACCAATTTACCGAAGACTAAATTCTCTCTCAATCATTACAAGCTTGTCTTCATCATATTGTGCATGTTACACATCACCATTTACTCAATGATTAGGACAATCCGATTCATTAAAAATCTAAATAACTTATCGAAGCGGTCTCAAATCTTCTATAAATATGAGAATGGCCTCTGCATGCAACCAAGATGCTGATTTTGGAGCAACCTGCTGCATCAATTCAGCGGCAAGTTCGAACTACCTTTAACTTTGAGAATAAAAAAACACAACACATGCTGCCCTTAGCAAGTTTAGTGTTAACAGTCTCAAAAAAGGTTTGCTATCTGAACTAAAATCGCTTATAACATGAAAAGCAAGTTACAAATTTAAATTTGAACATATCAACAATAGCTGCTACGCAGTCAACTAGACCATATAGTTTTTGATGGCAAAACTAGAACGTAATACAATGTACCTGGCAATGAATATTTACATCAGATATGCTTGACGATAAAAAGTATTTGATTAGTGTTCAAGCTCAACGAGCTACACAACTGAGAACCTCCTATGCTCACACAGTAGCAACAATCCTCCTAGTGACAAAACTGGATCACCGCACTTCTTAAATGGCACTGCCTGCTTGAGAACTAGATTTCTTTTCCTGCTTAATATGTCACGCACATACACACACACACACAAAAAAAGAGCATGCCATTAGTAGATGACTTACTGGAATAAACTCCATTCTTATCACAATCAATTTGACAATCTTTGTTCAAAAGTGTGTCGTGATACTTGAAATGATTGAGAAAATAATAGAAGTTGAAGAATGAGAGGAATGGGCATTTTTCTAGGTTTAGTTTGTCGACAATTAACATCTGGTCCTAATTGATGGCAATGGAGCAGGGAAAGATGGTCTAGCTTGTTAGCATATTGTTAATGCCAGCCACATTGGAAGCTTCACCCTCCCTGGTCAAAGATGAAATTTGTGCTCAAGTCACCCGTAGGGGCTTATTCCAGTAAGTCAACTTAGACAGACAATTCTTTCCTCATAAAGATGATGACTACCTAAATATCAAATATTGTAAATCAACCAATTCCTAGGAGACTCCAATGTGAAAAGGGATGGGAAATTAGGGCACAAATTGAGCAGCAAGCACACCACAGCTGAAGAAAAGGAATATTAGGAACGAAAACTTAGCCACAAGCAAACCACAATTAAACTTCAAACACATTCAACAATCACTTAAATTTCTATGACTCCAAAACCTGCGAGCATAAACCTTGTGCCCCAAGATCATGCACAAAGGCTAGAATTACAAAATGCCATTTTGGCTGCTCTTGCCTGTCAAAAACTATAGCAGAGAACTTGTATATGCATGCATGTATGCATGCTTGCATATCCACCAGGCCCTTAGAAATGCCTACGCATTTAAAAACTCCAGTATAAACATGATAGAAATGATGTAAAATGACAATTGTGTTCAGAAAAGCAGCAAAAAAAAAAAAAAAGATGAAAAGGAAACCACACACACACATGTAACATGGAGGAGAGTCATACATTGTCAGAGCTGGTAATATATGAAACAACAACAGTGATGTCATCAAGCTTGCCACCATAATAGCGAAACCCAGCATCTTGTGCAGCAGTGGAGAATGGGGTCTGCCGGTCTTTATCTTGGGCTCGTTGCCGTGCTAATGCAGCTATTTTCTGAGCTGTTGCCTGAGGCTCTAAGCCAGCTCTCATGGCATGAACCACCACAGCATTAATTTCATTGTTGTACAAGTTGTCAAACAATCCATCTGTTCCGGCAACTATAACATCTCCAGGAGCAACAGGAATTGTGAAAACCTGAATCAAATGGGGTTCTTTAGTTCATCTACACATTCTGCAATGGACCATGACTGAACCATATCCAGAAAAGAAAATCACAAATCATATGTATTTTTCTTTTAATCACAACTGCTTTTGGCGATTCTAATGCCAGGTATGACTATCGAAACTCATAGATGATCAACTATGACTAGAAATTCAGAAATATAGAATAAGCAAGGTTGCAAGGAACACAACAAGAGCATGCTTGCGATGTTCAATTAGGCTCAAGAAAATATGAAATCATTAATGATACATTAGACCATATGAATGCTAAGGCACTTCACATGACCAAATACCTGTTCTTCAACACAAGGTCAACCACAACCAGAAATTCAGTTATGCAACATTAGTATGGTTTCTAGGAATACAACTACTTGCAATATTAAGTTAGGTTTGAGAAAATATGACACAGTTGATGACATATTAGATACCATATGAGTGGTAAGCCATTTTACATGACTGAAAGGAGCTTAACCAATCTGCACCCGTATTTGTAAATAAAACAAGACAGTAATGTGAACAGAACATGCAAAAACTAACCTGGCCAGAGCTAGGCAGATCACCATTGTTTCCATTCTCAAGTTGATAAGTGAAATTAAAACCATGCTGCTGCACAGGAGATCGGAAGACGGTGCATCCATCTCGAACCACTATAAACCCACTATCCCCTAAATTGATCGCGTGGAGACCCTGATTATTAACAACGCAAATAATACAAAAGTTAAAAAAAAAAATGAAAGACATTGTGATCTTGTCTCAACAAAATAAACAATTAACAAGATTTAGTTTGAATCTGAGGCAGTGGTATCTGTTCATGAAGTAGACAAGTGCAAATGCATCATGTGAAACCACTCAAATACGAAAAGAAAAGAGCTAATTAATACATGCAAGTATGAAAAGGGATTTGCAGATAATCAATATCATAAAACTCAAACTGTTGATATAATTGATCCTTGCTACAATAGTTTTCATTTATTTATTTTTTTATTATTATTTGTACCACACATGGATGAAATTTAAAGATTTAGTCCCTGAGTAGATGATATCAATTATTAGATAGGAGTAGGGTAGTGGAAATATAAAAGATTTTAACTCTAAATGGCTTGTTGCATTTTCTCTGTCCACCATGAAACCACAAAATGATGGTTATAGCTGAAAAGCTCATCACTGCTGCATTTCAAAATCCATGAAAAAGGTGAGAACAGATACCTGGTCTGTGAGTGCTATGATGCATGCTGTTGAGGAACCTTTGGCTTTAGTGCTAGAGTGAGCTTTCTCCAGGACCCTAGCTGGATCAATTGAGCCCTTGGGCTCTTCTTGAACTGCAGTAACTGAATTAGACATGAGCTCCCGAGAATACAGCCCAGAATCAATACCATGATCAGCCCAACCACCCACACCATCAGCTACACCAACAGCGTGTTCATCTGCACAAATAAAGTGGGCATCCTCTCCACCAGTCTCTTCTTTATCAGGATGGGGCAGGTAGCATGATCCCGAGAGTAGCTTGAGCATTTTGCCAGTTGAAATCTTCCTGCAGTCAATTTGAAGTAGCATAGCAAGATTGTAAATGCTAGCATTCATGCTATAGAACAAAGAAAGCCACACAGACAAAGTGAACACCATCTAGACCAAGCAATGTCTTTGGTCTGAATTAGACTAGCATGGGCAACAAAAGGATCACGGGACACGGGGCAAATGCAACTCAATTCCTAAATCAAGATCTGAGATGATACATCATGAAAAATGAAATAAGAGATCGATGAATAGGTCTAAGAGCTTACTGTTCTGATGAAGCAGAACCTTCAGGCTGTTCCTCACGGGTAGAATTCTCATAGGTCACATCAGGAGCAGTTCCAGCTGCAAAGCATGAATGCGCTGAACTTTGGAAATCTCTAAATCCCGTCTCCATGTATGGAGAAAAGTCACTCCACCTCTTTGCAACATTATAGACAAAATATCCATAAATTGGAGAATTGGTAGGTTGCTCATGGTTTTTCAAACTCATGCTAGCCTTTCTGAAACTCTGGGAACTACTGCTGCCATAAGAGATGCAGGGATTGTTTGTCGATGAGGGAAGATGCCCAACCCTTGAAGTCAGATTCTCTAATAAACTCTCACCAAATACAGCTCTTGATGCTCTAGCAGCCATTGGCTTATTGTAAGGCTTCCCACTGGCCAATATTTGATTGTTGTCACAAAGGGCACGATCTATGTGATAGCCACAAACCTGAAACGAAGGGCCTGATACAGAGGGTACAGAAAGTGTACGAGAAACTGCTCCAACAACAGAGATATTCCTTTTTCGGTTAACTACCAGTGAATCAGAACTGGCAGCAACAACTGTACCGGGTCTCAACAGTAGTTGTAAATCTGTAAGCGATGCAACACATACAGAATGAAATAACCTATAGTTGCAGAATCGAAACTTTCCTTGCCCAATCAGACTCTCAAAATTTTGCAGTACACCTTCTTGTCCTATTCCCGATCTCTGAATCCCATTCTGAACCGCACTCCTTAACCTTGAAAAATACGTAGACGGCATCTTACCCTCTTAACCAAAAAACTCTCAATCGAACCCGTCTATTACTGCCACCACTAGATACAGATAACAATCTCATAACTTCCAACACATCTATACTTTTATACTCCAGCAACAAAATTCCTCTTCCCTCAAAAGCCTATAATAAAAGATGGCCATAAAAAAAGATCATACACATATTAACCAACCATTCTACAAGCAATAAAACCTTTGTGAACCAAATCGAAAAAAAAAAAAACATAGATAATAACTAGCCCTGAATCCTAATCCGTACAAAATCCTCTAAACAAATCAATTCTAAGCTCAGTATCACCTAATTATATGATTATTACAGATTTAAACAATCATTTAAACCTAAGGTTAGCGTGAGCAATTAAACACTAGAGTCGAAAATTCCTTCCACAAAAAAATTCCAGGAATTTTAAAAAGAAAACCCACTAATTTAAACATGGAAATATAAGAGATAAGAGAAGAAAAAAGGCATCTTTTATTGAATCCTAGAATCGAATCCTCTTTATCTTATGGGCACAAAAAAAAGAATAGAAAAGAAATAACCGAAGCTCCAAAGAAACTGGTAAATCTCCAAGGAAGTAGGTACCAGACACGAGGCTCTCTAACCCCTTTTTAGCTTTGACTCTTCTTCGACTTTATTTTCACGATCGCAAGAAATGAAGGTAAAAAGAAGAGGATCAAGAAAGTTCTTGTCGTTAATCCTCGCCGAACCCTAAAGACACAGAAGTAAGTCGGCGACAACCAAATGTTTTCTTTCTTTAAATTACCAGTTACCACTACTCAAGGCTGGTCACTCGTTCATTACCATGTATTTTTAAGGATGTAAAGATTGTTTTATGCTTTGACTGATTTGACACTAGATGTTGCGTCCTATTGACGGTATGATTCTGTTGTTTTCGTGATTGGTTAGGGTTAGTTTGGTGATTGTACAGTCACGTCCAAACTAGTAGGCGATTAGTAGAGGCAGGATTTGCTAAAGTGCGCCGGCGTGCGGCGAATGTACTTTGGATCTTTCGAGTTCTTGCAGGTGACCACATGTTGTTCGTGTCATTTACGAATTAGCCCCACGTTTTGTTTAATTTTTCTTTTCGGGACGTTTCACAAACATAATTTACAGATTAAAAAAATTGAATTCACAAACATAATTTAAATATGCCAAACATAAAACAAATTTAAAGTCTTCAATATTCAAATAACAGCAACCATAATCCATAAAAAAAAACATTAATTCTTACAATTTTGCTTATAATTTACGTTGCCAAATTTGAACT